>Ga0209636_10001145_pt1 | contig 26631 bp, 22 predicted proteins | sample DeeMarSWOR152_54_FD_187464 | JGI IMG/M metagenome (GOLD analysis project Ga0209636, IMG submission 187464) | Marine sediment microbial communities from White Oak River estuary, North Carolina - WOR-1-52-54 (SPAdes) (version 2) | ecosystem: Environmental > Aquatic > Marine > Intertidal zone >...
ATGCTATTTTTTCCTCCCAAAAAAATATTAGTATAATACAAATAATTATAGTAATTTAAATCTTTTGATAAGGATTTTTAATACAAATAGCAAAAACAATAAGAATATAAAAAGATAAAAAAAAAAGGAAAATATGAATTATTTTAAATACTAGGAAATAACAACAACCGGTCCTATTACAAATGCATATTTACTTATCGTATCGCAATCATCCACAGTTACTTTTAAATGGATTCTCCCAAATCCAAATACCAACCTTGATCTTATTGTCTTTGTTTTACCAGCTGAGATATCAAATGTACCATTAAGCGGAGTAATAGCAATTAGTTTCCCAGATGAAATTTCTATATTCCATGGAATATCAGTATGGGATACATTACAAAGCTCATTTACCTTTACTTTAAGACCTATGCTAACTCCTTTTGGTATTACCACTTCGAAACAACACGGATATTTTATTGTAAAAGTGCATGTTTGATCTTCTTCTTCATTTCCGTAAATATCCACTGAGTAGAATTTTACTTTGTGTGTACCAGCTTCTGAAACAATAAATGGATTTTGATATTCTTGCCATTGTTCAGAATCTAGTTTATATCTTGTATAATCTACTCCAGAATGGTCATCTGTTGCGTTTAAATAAACTGTAACTTCAGAAATGTATATATCATCTTTCATTTCACCAGCTAATTCACAAGTTGTTATAGGTGATGTTTCATCATAATATTTGTATATAAATTCACTTCCTGTGCTAGCCCCCCCATAAATCTCTGTTGCTTTCAGTTCATTTAAACCATCGGTATCGCAATCCCCAATTACCACACCTGCAAGTCTACCAGTTGATGAAGTCAGTGTTGCTTCTTCAATGTAGGTTTGGGTATGTTCATTCCATTGAAGAATATGAACAATATGAGTCCCAACACAGAATTCGTTTAATCCATCATTATCCGCATCTCCAATGGCTGATCCTTCAATAATGCCTTCTTCTCCAGTATAATCATGTGACCATACCATTTCATATCCACCATTTTGATATTTATAGATGTAAGCGTCTGTGTTTTCACCTCCAATTTCGATTTCATCAATACCATCCCCATCTAGATCTCCAAGAGAAACTGCATAGATGCTAGTTCCAATATATATTTTATCTTCTTGTACCCAGTCATTACCATCATATGAGAGTACATATGCTGAATAAGAATATGAACAAGCAGCAACAACCTCGGTGACTCCATCATTATCTGGATCACCTGACCAAACCATAGGGCATTCTTGATCAGTATCAACGCACTGCCAGCTTGCACTATGTACAAATTGATCATTTACCCATTCAAGAGCTGTAACATGATAAACCCCAGTTCCATATTCAGGGGCATTAGCAATAATAACTTCTTCAATTCCATCATCGTCATAATCACAGGCATAAACATCAAAAGCAAAATCGTATCCAATACCATTATAATAATCCAGTTCAGTTAGGGTTGTACCATCCCAGTCATATGCAAATATACCGTTTCTACCTCCATATTCAAATGATGCTGCAAATTCTAGTTCACCATCATTATCTAAATCAATAACACATACTCCAGATGGAACACCGTTATATGTACTTCCTGGATAATTCCAAAAATATTCTTGTTCATATGTTTGTGTTACATCGTTGTAAAAAAGTATACGAGCACCTTCACTGCCATAACCACCAATAATTACTTCATTTACACCATCTTCATCAATATCTCCAATTGGTTGTGTATGTTGAGAATGTCCATAACCACCATAAGCATGGCTCCATTGTAAACCCCATCCATCTCTTAGTCCTAAATTATTTTTTTCTGTAATATCTAAACTAACATTCATTTTAGCAGCTACTGGAAAAATAGTAACGAATATAAACATCGTACTGACTAAAATTCCAATTATTTTCTTTTCCATATCCAATTCTACCTCCCTAAATCATATCAATAATCTTTTACTAAATATTAAAGATTTCGATTAAGATTTTTTTTATAAAATTTTAATAATTTTAAAAGGAATTTTAAAAAAATTAAAAAATGATATTGTATTTTTAAATTATAAAAGGTACATATGATTCATAAAACTATTTTGGTTACAATAAAATAAAAAAAGGAAGGATAAACTATTATAACTATGGATATCCACCAATTTTTAGACTTGGATCACCAAGCAGTTGCCATTGCTGTACGGTTTTATGATCTATTCCATCCCATCCAGTATCATTTCGCCAATATTGATATTGAAATGTTTCAAAATTTGTAATATAATTAGATACAGCTTGATTATATATTAAACCTAATATACTTTGATTTGCAGCGGCGTATTCTTTGTATTGTTTAAAAAATTCAGTATTTAACCATCCATCACCAGGACCTATTGTGCATACTTCACCTTCTGATCCCCATCCAAAACCGGTATTGCCCATTGTTGCTATTGCACCAGTTTTTGGAAGTTTTACCATGTACCAACCCCAGCATTCAGTAAGAGGAACACCATATGTGAACATATAATTATTTTTGAATCGATTCATTAATGCTGGAATTAAAGAAACACTGAACATGCTGTTGTGACAACCTCCTACACAAACAACCGGTAGTTTATTAGTATTTGATAATTTATTCATAGGTAAAAGCGGGAATTTAAAAAATGGTTTATACGGTATAAACTGGGTAACTAGTAGTCCAGCGACTTGACCATATCTTCTGTTACCAGGTATACCTGGGTAATGATCTCCCCACCATCCAGGGCTTCCATGTCCTGAGAAATAAGCAAGACCATATCCTTTACTAAATTCTCTGATTACATCTGATTGGTCAAACCATTTACCACTTGATGTAAAAACACTGTTGTTTTCAAAATCATCTGGCATATAAGTAAGTGCACCTCCTCTTCCATGTAAAACTTGTTCACCAACTACCCATTCCCCTTCATAATATGTTTCTAAGTTTGATCTGGTGTCTGTAAATATTGTTGTTCCTTCCTCATTTTTTATCCATACTTCCAAGTCAGTTAAATTACCATATGGCCTTGGATCATAGGATTTTCCGCGTATAGTAAGTACACCATCTATATAGGATAAGTTTGCCCACCAGTATAAATCGTTACAATATGCTTGTCCACCACTTGGAGTTGAAGTGTTATCAGTATTACCTAATATATTTCCTTCAGATACAGAAACAATTTCAGCAACAGGTGGAAAAGGATAGTTTAAGCCAGTTATAAGATGGTCATCATGGTTGAAGGTTAGGTTTGTTTCAACGGTTTTATCTAATGTAATATTTATTTGATCAACCGGGCCTGTTTGTCCATCCGGGTTTGAGGCTTTTGCAAATATTGTGTATTTTCCATCTGTTAAATTTTTTGTGTCCCATTGTATATTCCAATCTTTCTGATCTAAAAATCCATCTCCTGATATTACAATTATTCTTTTGAACCAGGAGGGATCCGCTGGTTGTTTTTCATAGTTTATTATTTTATCAATTACATTTTTTGCTTCTTTGTCGTTTCTACAAGCAAGTCTTCCATATGCTACATCTGGATATAGGTCAAGCTCATCTTTTACGTCGCCTGACCATTCAGCAAATATCTCATTTCCATTTGAATCCCAGTTATCAAATTCACCACCTTCTTTGTAAATATCTGCATAATATAGATCACATAGATAGCCTGGTTCATCGCTTGTAAAGTTATAATTAGGATCACCATCATATTGAAAATTAGAGTATCTGACAGGGACGTACCAACCTGATGAACCATGATTTACATCATCTTTTGCTTTTGCATAAATTGTTGATTTTAAACCACCAAAAAGTAAAACATATTTAATTCCCCAGGTCTCAGTTGCATTTTTTATGAAATACTTTATTTGCTCTGGTTCATCCAAGCCATCATATTCTTCATATATTTCCTGGGTTGTTTTTAATATCGTTTTTACGCCAGAAGAGTTTTTATGATCAACTAATTTTTGAACATAGCTTTGGAATTTTTTTGGTGTTATTATTACTAGATCGTAAGTATTTTTTAATGGGAAAATATTTGTTTTTGGATTTTCATATGTTATTTTTAGATCAATATTTTCTGCAACAATTAATTTTTTTGCAACTGGATTATATCTTATTGGGTAAATATTTAAAACTAAATGTGTAACATGTTCGGCATCAGAGCTTAATCCACATCCAACATGATAGTCACACCAAGAATAAGGATATGGCTCATTACTTTTATAAATGGTTTCATCTCTACGAGATTGGATAACAAAATCTTGGTCTGGTGTTAAAGGTATCGGAATAGGTGTTGGTACTATTTCTTTTGAAATTTCTATTTCCTGAATATCCGACGGTTCTGCTTCAATTTTTATATTTGTTACTCCAAACGGTAATTCATATTTTTTAAGTACTCTTGGTATCATTGGTTCGCCAGGGTGCATTAAATATGATTCTTCCGTACCTAGTTTTACTTGGATATAATTACTGTCTTTATTCTCAATTTTTAAGGTTGTTATATCTATATTTATGGTCGCAGTAATCAGTTCTTGCACATTGTTTGTTTTTTCGATATTTATTGCTAGTGCTCCAAATCCACTTGTTATTAATATTCCTACTAATAATATAGGTAAAGTTATTTTCATTTTTTTAAACCTCCATATTATTAACTTATATGAAATAATTAATATATAAAACCTGAGTATCAAAGATTTAAATATAAGTTTAAAAAGTAAAAAAAATAAATATATGTTTTTAATTGTTAAATTTTATTTTCTTATAATCATGTTATTACTGTTCATTCTTTGAATTCTAAGAATATTTTTATTTTATATATTTATTAAATTGTTTATCTATGGTTGGTAATTGGTTTCTTTAAGTTCTATATTTAGATCACTGATGAACGGAATAATATCTTTAAAATGCCCAGATATTTTAATTATGTTACCTGCTTCTGGAGCATAGTAAATATTTCCGATACCTCCAATTATAGAGATGTTATAAGCATTATATGTTTTTCCATCTATAGTTATATTTTCTGTACTGTTACATATAAATATGGTTGGAATTTCTGGGGTTTCGAAATAATTACCAATTTTCATATATTCTGTTAAAACATAACTAATATCAATAATTGGTAGGATATCATCAAGTATATCTGAGATTTTTGTAACTGTTTCTTCATCAATTCCTATGGTATTAGCAATAAATACTACTATTAACCAAGGAATAGGTCTTCTAGCTATATTATTGATAAAATTTATAAAACTTAACCATGGAGATTTTATTGTACCATCTATCGATATATTCGTACTAGGGATACCCCATATTTTACTAACATTTAATGGAAAATCAATAATTGTCAAAGGAGTGGTAAGGTTAGTGGAAATATCAATTGTTGCCCGAATTGGAATTGGAGGAATTGTATTATTTGTATAAGGTTGCTCAATAATATTTATTATCAGCCTACCCACAAGTTTTGGATTTAATTCTTTTATACCTAAATCAGTTTTATTAAAAACTATAGTTCCAGATAATTTTGTATCTTTTAAATCTAATGTTATATTAATTGGGCCGTCACCAAGATTAATATATGCATTTCCAGAGCCACTTAAAACTGCATCTATATCAACAATATATGAATCAGTTTTAACATCTTTTACATTTAGTTTAAGTTCATCGGTCTGTAATGTTAAATGAATATATTGACCTTCTTGTTCATAATCAATCGTCATATCGTCTATTTCAAATTTCCAGTATTTATTAACTGTCCAATTAGGTGCATCAATATCAAATGATGCATTTGATATTTTTTTTGAGGAAGAAATCATTGAAGTTTTTTCAATATTTCCAGCAATGGTAATAGAGCTAGTCATTAACAAAATACACACAATTATTCCAAATATTTTACTATTCATTTTTTTTTACCTCCTACATAATTTTTTTTAATTATTAAAAATAGAATACCTGTATTAATATTTAAAATTTTATAATAATTATGTTACATCATAGCACTGTTATTCGAACAACAAATTAATTTTAAAAAAAAATAATTTATATCTTTTATGCAGGTTATAATATATTATTTAAATTGATTACCTTAAAAAGGCTTCTTTTTTCTTGGGTGAAAGTATACCAAAAGTAAAGATAAGATGGATAAAATAATTGCAAAAATAATGATTACTTCCTCAAGTATACCCATTTGCCCCGGAGGACCTTGATCTCCTTTTTCACCTGGAATACCTTGTTCACCAGTATCACCCTTTTCACCAAAAGTGCCTTCTGGCCCCTGAGGACCAGTATCACCTTTAGGACCTTTAGGTCCAGTCATATTAATAACAGTAAAAATGGCACTAGCCTGTAATCCTTGGGAATCTATAACGGTAATATTATAGAAACCTGGATCTGTTTGATTTGGCACATTTATAATAGCTGTAAATTCCCCATAATCAGTTTCTATTTTGGATGGAAAAGTGGGAATCGAGTTACCTCCCCAATAAACAGTAATATTATTATTAATAATAGAGGAAAAACCAGTACCGGATATCATGATGGTTGAAAAACCTGAACTTGGAGTTAGTGATATAGCAGGAGAAGCGGCAGTTGCAACATTAGCAGAAAATCCAAACAACAAAAAAACAACTAATAAAAAAACATACAATTTTAAAATGTTCTTACATCCCTTATTTTTATTCATTTTTTCCCTCCTAATGATTATAAATAGTAATGTTTATTTATTTATAAAATCTCTGCTTTTAAATTGTTTATCTGATTTCACTTTATAAAATAAAAAAGTTGTGATTACGGAGATTTTAAATTATAAAAAAAATTAATTGTATTAATTTAAGTAGATATTGATGATTATTAAGTAATCTTTGGATTGATTTATTGTTAAACTTATTTCTAGGAATACTTACTTCAAAGGTTGATACTTGACTTTCTGCTCCATAAACATCCTTTGCTTTAGAAAATAAAACATATGTTCCTTTTTCTGCCCATGAATGATTAAAAGTTATTTGTTCACCTGAATTATAAGGTCCTATCCATTGTTCTATATTACCATCACCCCAATTTATATAATAAAAGATTTTATCATTATCAGTGTCATTGGATACAAAATAATAATTGTATTCAATACCAGGTTTACCCCTTGTATCACCTTTTATTGTTGGTGGAGCGGGAGGGGAATTTTCAGTAATATTAATAATAAGTGGTTCTGACCATGTGCTTTCCCCATTGTTTATATCTTTTGTTTTTGCCTTTATTTCATACGTTTGTTGTTCTACCCATGTATGACTAATTGTTACAACTTCATCAGAATTATATGGTCCAATCCATTCTTCAACAGAGCCGTCATTCCAATCAATATAAAAGTATAAATTATCATTTTCTGGATCTGATGAAACAAATGTAAACTCATATTCTACATCTGTTACTCCTTCATTTGGTCCATCTATTGTTGGTTTATTTGGTGGCTGATTGCTACCAAAATAACCACTGTGTCTTAAATCATTTCTAAACATTGGCCAACCACAACCTGTTCCATCCCCAGCAGAAAGCGCATATGCACGTCCATGATTGTTAGTAGGAGGACTTGAAGTACCATATCCGCCTATTACAAAAATATCTAATTTTTCGTCACCATTAAAATCAGCAATCACTGGCGCATGATCAATATTAAAAGTATTTCCATAATGTGCTTGTAAATCATAAGTCCATACAACCTGTCCATTATCTCCTTTTAAAACTCTTAATTTTCCATCACTTGAGCCAAGTGCAATATCAAGGACACCGCTTCCATCAACATCTGCAATTGATGCACCGCGAAATATAGAGCCCCCGGTTGGATAGCTCCAAATAAGACCTCCAGTACGAGACAATACTCCAAGGATGTTGTACGATGCAAAAACTATCTCAAGATGATTGTCATTATTTAAATCAGCAATTGATGTTGGTGCTGCAATATAATAAGGTGCTGTATATAACCATTTAATGCTACCATCTTCACCATTTAAAACATAAATATTACCGTCATAACTACCAATTGCAATCTCCGGTTTACCATCTTCATCTATATCGGCAAAGGACCCCCCATGATACATAAAATCCTGTGGTTCATCACAGTACCACAAAACAGAACCAGTATCTCCTTTTAATGCATAAATTCGGCAATCACCATCATATTGTGCAACGACTATATCTAATTGACCATCATTATTTAAATCAAGGATATTTGGTCCAGATTGTATATAACTATTTGTTCCAAGGTTTATCTGCCAGGTAATACTACCGTCTTCACCATTAAGACAAAAAACATATCCATAAAATGTACCAAAAATCACTTCTGGTTTATCGTCATTATCAACATCAGCAACTGCAGGTGGTGAATCAATACAGTTGGGGTAACCTGTAGATCTAGACCATTCAACCTCTCCTGTAGCACCATTGAAACAATATACTTTATAAGGTGAAGAAGCAGGAACTATCACCTCAAGTTCACCATCTAAATCAACATCTGCAATTGCAGGGGATGCATCATTACAACCACCGGTGTTATATTTCCAAAGTAAAGTGCCGTTTTCTGCATTTAAAGCATAAATATTTTCATCATTAAAATATGTTCCAAAAACAATCTCAAGATTAGAGTCACCGTCAATATCTCCAACTGCTGCTGAACCAAAAGAAGGAGCATTTAGATTATACCACCAAAGAATAGAAGGACTTTCTGTACCAATAAATGTTTGATTTTTTATTTTATAATTATTTAAACTCACTGAACCGGTTACAGAAAAGGCTGATATTAAAAATAAGGATATACAAACTAAAACTTTTATTATCTTTTTATCCATTTTTTAACCTTTCACCTTCTATAATATAAGAGCTGAGATTATATAAATGTTTTATACAAAAGATTTACAATTTCTGAGGGATAATACTCTTGGGATTGGTAAAAATTATCATCTTTGATCATGGTAGGATTTTCAATAGTAAGACCTATTTTTTGTGGTTCTTGTGCCGGTAGAATATCATAAGTGGATGATAACTCTTTTTCAGTTTTATCATGAATCTTAATACTTGTTGCCTTTGTATTAGCCGGTAGTGCAACCATTATAATCTTTATAGGTAGAATTGGCTTTCCTATTTCATTTAAAACCCCACCATCTTTTAAACAAACGACATCATATCCATTAAAGGTTTTAAAAACAAAATCATTTTCAGAAAACGTTAATGAGATTGTAGTATTTGTGATTTCGTTTGTTATCTGCGCTTGAACTATTGTTGTTGTAATAAGAAAAGTACTTATTAAAATTAATATAAATATTTTATTTTCCTTACTAATAGTAATACCGCCCGAGGCAATATAATTATATTAATAAGTAATATATTAAGCTATTTTAATTTTATACTTCATTAAAAATAATTTTGAAAAAAAAATCACATAAGTCTTTTTTTCAATTTCTAAAAAAATAACTCTTATATAAAAAAAGTTTTATAGTTTGATTCTGTTTACTATGAATGATAGTACTTTTATTTTTAAACTGTTGAGGGAAATAAATGAGATTTGAACCATTGAAAAATAAAAAGGAAAAAATGATGAAAGATATTATTACAACAGTTGATAAAAAAATTAATGACGAAAATGAATTTTATTTAGGTTTTAAAAAAGGAGTTGATGATTCTTTTAATGTTTTTTCCTCATATATAGATTTATTTAAAAAATATAAAAATAATGTAAAACTACTGATGAATGAACAAAAAGATGTATGGTTAAAATTTGTTAAATATTATGAAACCCAATCAAATACTAACACTTCAAATTACTTAAGTAAGTACAATAACTGGCTTTTTAATTATATTTTTCATAATATTAATAATGAAACTATTGATGATTTTTTAAGTCTATAAAAATCATATATAATATATTAAAATTTTTTACGTATTTAAAAAAATATTTAATTAATAACTATTGCAACAACCCAATCTCTTTCCATTTCAAATGGACCTTGTGGTATTGTTTGATTAAAATTAAAAATAATTGCTATTGCATTCCAAAAATCAGACATTTCCAATCTAATAGGAAAGAATCTGATACTTTCAATTTTTAAATAATTAAAATTAATTTTTGCAATTTTATCTCTAAAACCAATTAATTTTCCCCTATTTGCATTACCTTCAGCCCAACCTCTTAAAACTTTTATATGCCTTAGAAGGTAATTAGAATTTTTAATTGAATCATCATTTTTATTATTCGTAATTAATTCATTTTTAGGTATTGCTACTTCAGGTTTTGTTGTTTCTATATCTGCTATCACATCAATTGATGTTAAAATCAATAAAATTATTAATAAAAAAATACTAGCTTCTTTCAGAAATAATCTTACATTATTCATACCTAGATTACCTCCCTTTATATATTAGTTATATAGATTAATTTAATTTAAATGTTTTGTATAATATAATTACTTATAAACAACTAGGTTATTTCAATAAAAACATTAAAATTTAGTTAAAAAATGATAAAAAATCTAGAATTTTTTCTAATAATCTTATAAATATTAGATTTACTGTTTTTTCCTTAGATAAAATAACTGGTCTAAGAAGTGGATATTCATCCTTATTTTCTTGGTCAGGAATTTCATATGGAGTATTCCAAATGCCTTGTAACAATATTTTTTTTGCATTTGGATACAGTTTCGTGTAATCACTCCAATAATTGCCTTTTTTTCCATAATACCAAATATTGGTTTTTGTATTTTCATCAATTGCATTATAACCATTTTCTATTAGATTATTATGATGAATTGTGTTGTTATTACTTGGTAGATTTAGGATTATACCATAGCTGTTATAAAAGTTGTTATTGTAAAACAATTCGTTATTATCTGAAAGATAAATATAGCATCCATATGAGTTTTTACGAATATTGTTGTTTTTAATTTTGTTATTATCTGCAAGTTGTAAATCAATTCCATAGCTGTTATCTATTATTGTGTTTCTTTCAACTATGTTATTATAACTGGACTCTATGTATATACCTGCAAATTTGTTATTATTTAAAGTATTCTTTGAAATTGTTATATAACTTGAGTATGCTATTTCCACACCAATTGTTCCATTGCTTAAATCAAGATTTGTAACATTACAATAATTACAATTAACAAGTATTACCTCACCTGCATCATTAGGTATATTTATACTGTTTTGATTTATGTAATAGTAAATTATTTTTCCATTGATTTTATTACTTGTATCAACATCATTTATATATTCAGAAATACTTGATCCATAAACTAAAAGCCCGCAGTTTAACATTTCATTATTTTTTAAAATATTGTTCTTAGAAAACAACAAATAAATTCCATTAAAACCACAGTCTTTTATAATATTATCATTTAGGTTACTGTTTGAAGAATAGGATAAATATATGCCGTTATAACTATTTTGAATATCATTTTCAGATATAATATTACCCTTACAGGAATCAAATGATAAACCTACACCATTGTTATGAATCTTGTTACCATCAATTGTATTATAATCCGATAAATCAATATCAATTGCATAATTATTATCAAGGATTATGTTTTGTTTAATAGTATTATAATTATTACTTGAACAATCTAAATCTATTGCTACTAATTTGTTATTATTTATAATATTCTTAGAAATATTATTATTGCTAGAAAACGCAAGTTCCACACCAATTGTTCCATTGCTTAAATCAAGATTTGTAAGATTACATTTTGTACAATTTACTAGAATTACTTCACCTGCATCATCAGGTATAATTAAATTATTTTGGTCAATGCAGTAGTATAATATTTTGTTATTGATTTTATTACTCGTATCAATATCATTTGTATAATCAGAAATACTAACGCCGTCTATTACCAATCCACAATTTTCCATTTTGTTATTTCTTAAATAACTATTACCAGATTTATCTAATAAAATTCCTCTTAAAGAATTTTTAATAATATTATTAGAAATATTACCACCAGCAGAGTTTTCAGCCCATAATCCACATACTTGATTATTTGTTATGGTATTGTTTAAAAAAATATTACTATTTGATTGACTGCTTAAAAATATTCCACTAAAAAAGCTATTTCCATTTGAACAATATCTTATTATATTGTCATGAGATGAGATAATATATATACCATGTCCATCATTATTTAAAAAATTACAATCTTCTATTGTGCAGTTTGAACTACCAGCAATAACAATTCCTTGAAAATTATTACTAATTTGTAGATTTTTTACAGAAATATTTGTACATGATACAAGACCAATAAAACCAGCATTAGTTGGTATTTGTTCATTATGATGATCAACCCAGTAGTAAATTGGTTTACCATTGATTGTGTTTGATGTATCTATATCACAGTAAAAATCAGATAGTGTAGATGATCCAACACCAAAATTTTCATAGTTATTATTTAGAGTATTTCCAGTAATTATTGAATTTGGAGCATAAGCAAGTCCAATACCACCACTGCCATTGTTACAAGTACAATTAATGATTTGATTTCCTGTTGACCGCTGAACGTGTATCCCGCTGTAACTATTACCGATACATGTGCAGTTAATAATTTTATTATAATTAGAATTTTCAAAAAGAATTATATCCTCACCATTACCATAACAGTAACAGGCTCTTATTTCATTTTCATTTGAATCAACCATGTGAATTGCCATAAGATTGTTAAAAAAATCACAGTAAAATATTTGAGAATTTGATGATCCAAGTAATGAAATACCAATCCAGTGATTACTATGGATTTTACAATTAGTTACTGTAGCATAATCTCCAAAAATATTAATTGCTGCTTGGTAGTAATAACCTAGGTTATTGTTTATATTAAAACCATTTATATATACATTATCCGCAGATATATTGACTGTGTCAAGTAAATCATCAAGTTTTGAACCATTTATTTCTGTAGTGTTTCTGTTTTCACCTATCAAATTTATTGATTTATCAATTGTAATATTTTCATAATATGGTGATGAATCATCAAATACAAAAACAGTATCACCATCTCCTGAATCATTTATTGCATCCTGTATGCTTGAATAATTATTTGGACCTGTCCCTCCTACATAAAATGTATTTCCAGAAAAATGTATTATTGATTTTTGTAATACTTTATTAAAATTAGGTTTATTATTATCTTCATAAATTACTTTATTTTTTATAAAAAAATTATTTATTTGCTTAATTTTTCCAAAATTAAAATTTTGAAGATTATCAGGATCATTATTTGAATCATCATAAAAATAAGAATAATTATGAATATTAAATTTATCAGAAATCATATATATACTATCTTTTGATGTAAAATCATTTGAAATATTCGGTTCTTTACAATTATTTTTATAATGATAATTTTTATCGTATTCAAAATTATTTATTGTTAAAATATCTCCGGATATCTGTGGTATTATTCCACTAATAATCAATGAAATTAAGATTACAATCAAAATCTTTTTTAAAAAAATATTTTTCAAGTTTTTTTCCTCCTGAATAAGTAATATTAATTATATAACGCAATAATATAATTTAAAACTATTTATTAATAAATTTGTAAAGTAATTATCAAGATTGGTTTTTTGAAATAAATATTTATTTATCCTGTTTTTTTGAGGATCTTATATTCATCTCATCAACTTCTTTATATGTAATAATTGCCTTATTTGCTAGTTTCATCATAAGTAAATCATTGTGTTTTAAAAGATAAGAAATCTTTTCATTCATCTGGAAAATTATCTTGTTTTGTTCTTTTATTTCATTTTCCTGATTTGTTAGATATTTCATTGTTTTTTCAATATCTCTTATTTTGTTTTTTACGATTATTTCTATATCATCAGCTATTTTTTTTGAAATATTGTTTATTTCTTTTTCAAGAAGTTCTTTGTTTTCATTTCTTATTTGTTTCAACTGGTTTTCTTTGAATTTGTCAAGTTCTTCTAGTTTTTTTATTAGTTCTTTTAGCCCTCCCACTCTTTGCTCTAATAATTCTATTTTTGATTTTTCCATCAAAATCATCTGATCTATCTGTGTGCATTTATCGTTTAACTCTGAAATTTTTAACTGCAAGTATCCTTCTTTCATATTGTAACCTCTTAAGTTTTCAATACCATAAAATAGTATCTATATTAAAAATATAACTCTCTATTTTAATCTAAAATAAAAATTATATCTTTGTCATAGATATTTAAATGCCAACTTAAATATCTTAAAACAAATATTTATATACTCTTTGGATTATCTTAATAATAAAATTGAAAAGAAGTGGTTATTATAAGAATAAATATTATTTATAGAATCGTTTTCGGCCTGTGTATTTTTTTCTTAATTGCAGCCAGTTGTATTACTATATCAACCTCTCAAAATATTCTTAATAATTTTAGTTATTCTAATCAATATCTCTATAATGACTCTAATCAAATTTTATTTTCACCTATGTATTCAACAATGACATATTTGATAGATAAGAATGGTAATGTAAATCATACATGGTCAAGCGATTATTTCCCTGGCGAATCTGTTTATATGTTAGATAATGGAACAATTCTTCGTTCTATTAAGATATCTCTCTCAGGTGGAGGTTCTGGCGGCGGGGTTCAAAAAATAACTTGGAATAATACTTTGATATGGGATTTTAAATTTTATTCTGAGACATATGTAAGTACTCATGATATCGAACCATTACCTAATGGAAACGTACTTATACTTGCCTACGAACACAAAACACGTGCTGAAGCTATAGCATCAGGAAGAAACCCAAACACAATAATAAAGGATTTTAAACCAAACTTTATCGTTGAAGTAAAACCCACTGGACCAACAAGTGGTGATATTGTTTGGGAATGGTATGTTTGGGATCATCTAATTCAGGATTATGATCCAACAAAAGCAAATTATGGAGTGGTTGGAAATCACCCAGAATTAATTGATATAAATTTTGGAAAATCTTCAACTGGAATAGATCCAGCTGATTGGTTACATTGTAATTCAATAGATTTTAATCCAGAATTTGACCAAATACTAATAAGTAGTCGACATTTTAATGAAATATGGGTCATTGACCATAGTACAACAACGGAAGAGGCAGCAGGTCATGCTGGTGGAAATTATGGAAAAGGGGGAGATTTATTATATAGATGGGGTAATCCACTTTCATATCGGGCAGGAAACGCAAGTGCCCAAAAGTTCTTCGAACAACATGATGCAACATGGATAACACCAGGATATCCTGGAGAAGGAGATATCCTTGTTTTTAATAATGGAAATAATCGTCCAGATGGAGAATACACTTCTATTGATGAGATTACTCTTCCAGTAAATAGTACCGGCCATTACTATCTTGAAAACGGATCTGCTTATGGCCCAGAAGAACAAACCTGGATTTATGTAACTAATTTTTTCGCCAATTATATTGGAGGTGCTCAAAGGATAAAAAATGGTAACACATTCATCTGTAATGGACCTGAAGGAAAATTTTTGGAAATTACTCATGAAAAAGTGATTATTTGGGGGTACACAAATCCCTACCCCAACCAGTTTATAAATGATGTATTTAAAATTGAATATATTTCAGCTAATAACCAATCGCCAGATACACCTGATTTAGATTGTGAAGGTAGTCTAAAATGGAAAAATATCCCATGTGGATCTAATATCAATGGTTCTTTTTTTGTAAAAAATATTGGAGGTTCTGATTCATTTCTTAATTGGACGATAGAATCATATCCTAAATGGGGAATATGGTCATTTGATCCTGAATACGGGGAAAATCTAAACCCAAACGATGCAAAAACAACTGTTAATGTATCAGTTATTGCACCTGATATAAAAAATAATAGATTTGAGGGGACAATAAAAATTGTTAACCAAGATGATCCTGATGACTTTGATATCATTCCTGTATATTTAAAAACCCCAAGAAACTTATTTTCTAATTTTCCATTTGTAGCTTTTTTAAAGAACCAAAAATACTTTTTCCCAATTTTAAAATTTTTATATAAATTCTAATACTATAATTATTTATTTATTTTATTAATTTAAGCATTATTTAGGTATTCATTTATTTACTAATATTAATAAATATACCAAACAAAAAGTTAAGAGTTTTTCTGATTATTTATCTAATATTTTGCTTTATCATTTAGGATTTGAAAGAATATTAAATTAAATTTTTGCTGATTAATATTATGAGTTTTTTGCAGGTTGTTTAGATTCTGATTTACAATTTTTATATTTGATGATAATCTACCTAAACTACTTTCTCTAACATTTGTTGCTTTCTTTATTTTTTCAACCGTGCATTTAATAGTAATATTTGTTGCCTCTATACAATCTTCTAAGTCAATGCTTTTATTAACATGAATCCATCCCGCGGCTTTACATAAAAATTCATCATCAGCATCAGAATGTTGTGCTTGATACCATTGTTCTAAGTAAGCTAGATACCCACAGAAGTAAAAACCTGGTGTACCTAATACATTAACCTTTGCCTTAATAGAGGTTTGATTGTTTACTGCTTTTTCAATCTGCCAAATAGGAAGCGTAGAAAAACGGATGTAACAAGGCCAAACTGTATCATCTGGTGGATTAGGTGAAGGTTGTTTACCATCATCATCAAGATACCATTTATTCCAATTTATTGCTTTATTTTCAATATTCCATGTATTTGCTTTTGCACCTTGGCCAAAACCAATAATAGCAATGGGATGAAGTTGATTAGCAATATCCCAAAATTCATCCCAGATTTGTTGATATCTCCATTCCCAAGTCCCATTGTTATTATAATATTCTTTTGCAACAAATGAATAAATGTCGTAACCTAGATTTTCCCAGTTTTCACCCTGCCAGCTATCTGGATTAACATAAGAATTAGTACTAAATCTTGCAACCATTTGACTAGTTGGTTCCCAGAACCCTGTAAGCATTATATTCCTTCTTTGATTTTCATAGTTTACCTTAACTGTTAAACCATTTGACCAGCTGCTTATTTCCCCGTATTCATCTTTTACTTGCACTTTTAGAACATATACGCCAGATGCATTCCATGAATGTGAAAAACTTACAAGCTGTCCTGAAGGAAAAAATTCTGTCCAATGGGAATAATCATGAAAACCAGTTGAATCCCAGTCAAACTGGTATTGCACTTTATCTGCATTAGGGTCAATTGCACAAGTACTAAATAAATAAAAATACCCAACTTTTAATAATGAATCCCCTGTTGGAGCATCAGGAAGACTGGGTGGAAAATTAACCTTATAATTTTCTTTATTTAAAATAGTAGCGTTTGCATAAACAGTCATACCAAATAGTATTATAATTACAAATGTCAGAATTGTTTTTTTCATAAACCTTAATCCATTATATTTTTATTAATAAGTATAATTTTAATTCATATTATATATTTTGTGTTAAAATAGTAGATTTCTTGCAATTAAAAATGGATAAAAAATTTTAAAATTTATGATTATTTTAACTAATAATAAATTAAATAAATACAAATAAAAAACTAATATTTAGATATCATGAGTGTATCAAAATTAAAAAAAGGTTATAATTTAACTGGATTATCTCAATAAAAAAATAAAAAGAAATGTAAAAAAAAGAAGAGGTTTATACTATTTCTCCAATTTCTATTTCATCATCTTCTTCTAGAAACATGTTATCAATTTCATTTTCTAAATCTGTATCATTTACAGTTTTACCAGAACTATCATATTGGTTTTTATCTGTTTCCTGTTGACTGAAATAAATATAAGAAAGTGTTATTGAAACCATTATGATTAAAAGATAAATTATTGATATTATTTTTTTATTCATATTTCATCACTTATTCCTTAGATTAATCCCTTTTTACCCTTGCCTTTTCCTTTTCCGTGCATCTGATCAATAAATGCCTCTGCGTTTATTTTTTTCTTTAAATTTTCTTCTTTTATTTCAGAGAATATTAAAAATCTTTTTTCTTTTGTCATATTGTTTATAATCTTATTGATCTGTAATTTAGCCTGACCTAATGTAATTTCTCCACTTAGGTATTCCGCTATATATGGATTGTCTGCATCGCCAATTAACCCATATAGTCTATATAACTGGTTTCTGTTAAATTGTCTTATTCTATTTTGAATATATTTAGCTAGACTCTCAAGTTGCTCGTCAACCAAATCTTTTATTCTTTGTCTTAATTGGTTTAGTTCCATTTCATTAAGTGTCTCAATTAATTTTTCTCTGAATTGTTTTGTTAAATTTTTTGCCAGAGTCTTATTTTCAACAAATATCTGTGCTGATTCATTAGAACTTAATTCTTCCATTCCTTCGTCTAATAAATCATCTATTGTATCATTTAACTCCTTCATTTTGGTAAGTATATCTCGTAATTCAGTTATGTTATCATTGTCAAATCCAAGGTCTTCCAATACATCAACGACCATTTCTCCTTTTAATATATTTTTAAGTAATGCTTTTTGCAGCTGCAGAAGTCTTATTTCTGCACCTAATGGATTACTCATTACTTCAATTTCAACTTCTGTTTCACTATCCAAATTTCCTTGATCTTGTTCTTCTTGATTATCTTCACCTGCTTCATCATCTGCTATTGCTATTGATGAAATAGAAATCAACATCATCAGCAGAATTAATATTGTACACAATTTTTTCATTTTTTTAACACCTTATTAATTCAATAATTTTAAACAAACATTTGGTGAAACAACTTATTAATTTTAACCGGAAAACACTGGAACATACCGAAACAAAGAAATAAAATCTAAGGTTTTTTTAGTCTAATTAAATTTGACATACCGATTTGTTCCTTTTCAATTAAACCTTTAAGCTCCAAACCTCTTATATTTCTTGATACAGCTGCTTTGGGAATATTTAACATTTTTTGAATATCAGTTTGTGTTAAAGGTGTTTTGTTGTCTATTAGTAATTTCATAATCTGCTTTTGTCTTTGGTTTAAACCCTTAAAATCATAACCATTTTGTTTTATTTTATGGGTTTTTATTCTTTCTTTTATTAAAATAATAAATAAAATAATTATCAAAATAATTATTACAAATATTAAAATTACCAATATTGGATCAAATTTTATAAATTCATTATTTGTTGGTTTTTCGATTTGGTATTGAACCTGTATTGAAAAAGGTTCATTTTCTCCAAAACCTTTTACAATTAGTTTACCTTGATTTTCTTCGATTCTGATAGAACCTGTAGTTTTTATATAGTTTATAGAGGAACCAGCAGGTAAAGTTAAAATATAAACAAAATCTGAAAAATTTCCTTCTTTTGTAATATTTAATAACCAATAACTTTGTTTTTTTGATGTATAATTTTCTGTATTTTTTTCTAATAAATCTGGATAATTGGTAACACCATCTATTGTTAAAAAACCATATTCATCCACATCTATTGTTAAATCTGCATAGTAATTTTCAGCTGAAGTTATTGGTAAACAGATTATTGTAAATATCAAGATTAAGAGGAAAATTTGTTTATGCATTTTGATTAATCCCTACGTAGATATCAATAGATATTTTAAATATATTTAATAAATTTTCAATTAAATAAAGATGAAAAAAATCTTTTAAAAAAATTCGGAAAGATTATTAATATCAGGGTTTAAAATGCCATTCATTCTTAATGGGAAAAGAGCTTCAAGTATCATTGTCTTTTCAATGTAACTTTTATATAATCGATTAAATTCCTCTTGATATCTTTTTGCGTCAAGTATATTATTTGCTTTGAATGTAGAAACGAAATCATATACTCCATTTAAATAATAAGTATCATCCAAAATACAATTATTTTTTTTAGCCATTTTTTCAAGTTTTCTATTTAAAACAAGATTAATCATTTCTTGAGGAAGTGGTTTTGAGGTTCTTTTTCCTAATAGAAGAAAATTTTTCATTCCAATCTTTTCACAATTTATAACTGCTGTATAACCCCATACAGTTTTTTCACCTTGTAACTTTTTTATAATACGCCAAATCTTTTGACGAGAATAACCTAATTTTTTTGAAATAACATTTATAGATTGACTGGAATCTTTCATTAATTCTAAAAGAACTTTTTTTTCATCTCGCTCTATACTTTTTTTTGAACTTTTTGACATAATTGTTTTTCCTCAAATAATCTGAATATTTAATTATGATAAAAATGTTACTAATAAGTGTTTTTTAAAAAACATTTTGTTGGTAATTAGTGTCAATTTTTCTTACTAGGCGTCTAGTCCATATTATAGATATATTACTTCACAGACACTTCTTTCTCGAAAAAATAAAAAAATATTTTATTTTTTGGAAAGTAATTTTTTTAAAAAGTTAAAAATTGTTGTGTTATTCCAGCATCGAGATTCAATCTCAATTTTGGGATAATTTTTGATAAGATTTATGATTTCAAAATAATATAAATTTCATTTTGAAATTGCCATTACAGTTTTTTTATTAATTTTGAATAAAAAACCATAAAAATTATATACACTTTTAATATTGAGCCGACGGGAGTATCTTATTGAAAAATAATATTTACTGTATAAATAGAAACAAACAGTATGCTAATTTGATAGTAATTTTTAAAGATTGAGTGGGGAAAAAACAATGGTTAAAAGATCAGAGAAAGCTAAAACGATGAGGAAATTAATAAAGGCTATATGGATTTTTAATTGGTTTAATTCCTGTGGGTTTGCAGAACTTGTTCCACTTGTTGGATCCAGATGGGATATGGAACGTTTTGGTATGATTATCGTCGGGAATCCAAGACATGCAGATGTACTTTTTATTGCTGGTTATCAAACACATAAATCTATAGAAAGGGCAAAAAGAATATATGAACAGATGGCTGAACCTAGGGTAGTAATTGCTTTGGGATCATGTACTATGACAGGTGGAATGTATTGGGATTCATATAATACAATCAAAAAGTTGGATGATTATCTACCTGTTACTATGTACATTCCTGGATGCCCACCTAGACCTGAAGCAGTTTTTGAAGCCTGTGAGAAAATCTTTGAACATGTTAAGGAGCTTGAATAGAATGACCAAAAAAGAGATTAAATTACTTGATGAAATTAATAATAAATTTAAAATCGATGGGAGAATTCAAAGAGAGCATAGAATTTGGGTATCAATAAATGTAAATAAGTTAATTGAAATATGTAAATGGTTAAAAGAAAAAGGTTTTGTACATCTATCGGCAATATCTGTAACAGATTGGTTAGAAAAAAAGGAATACGAGCTTACCTATCATTTGTGGTCTTATGATAATAAGATGCTAGTCACCGTTAAAACAAATATTAATAGAAATACACCAACAGTTGAATCTGTATCACCGATTTGGGGTGAAAGTGCCCAGATTCATGAACGAGAACTTCATGAGTTATTCGGTGTCAAATTTAAGGGTAATAAGGATTTACTTCCGCTTTTCCTAGAAAATTGGCAGGGACCAGCTCCATTCAGAAAGGATTTTGATTGGAGAGACTACGTGAGAGAGAAATTTTACGATAAAAAAAATGAACGGGAGAAAGTTTACTATGATTAAAGAAATGGAACTTGCACCTAAAGGTACAGAGTATGATTTCTATTTCGGTCCTGCGCATCCTGGTTCAGGTAACTTTGGTGTAAAATTAAAAATCGATGGAGAAATAGTAGTTTCTGCTAGAGCTGATCCTGGTTATTTACACAGAGGTTTTGAGAAGCTAATGGAATACAGAACACCTATACAAAATGCTGTTTTATCAGATAGGCTTTGTATACTTGAGCCATTAAATTGGAATTTGGTCCATGCAGAGGCAGTTGATGAATTAATGGGAATAGAGGTACCAGAACGTGCAAAATATATAAGAGTGATAATGGCAGAGCTTTCTAGGATCCAATCTCATATTATATGGTATGGCGTATTTTCTAAGGGTACTGGTTTTGACACAGGATTTAAAATGGCTTTTGGATACAGAGATTATATATTAGATTTATTTGAGTTGATTACAGGCGGGAGAGTATATCCTGCAGGTTATATATGTCCAGGCGGTGTAAGAAGAGATTTTCCAGATAATGCTAAAATGAAAATATTGAAAGTTTTAGATAAAATGAATGCAATGATTAAGCTTGAAGAATTAGAAAATCCTGCTATGAATGCAAGATCAAAGGGAGTTGGAGTTTTAAGATTAAAAGATGCGATAAGGTTAGGCGTAACAGGTCCTGTTTTACGGGGTTCTGGGATGAATGTCGATGTGAGAAAAGAAGAGCCATATGAGGTGTATGATAGATTGGATTTTGAAGTGCCTGTGAGAAAAGAAGGAGACGCATACGCGAGATACTGGATTGGTATAGAAGAGATGAAACAGTCTGTAAAAATTGTTAAACAAGCTTTAAAAGATTTACCAGATGGAGATGTAATAGAAGCCTCTTTTAAAAAGCCTAAACTCTCTTATAAAATACCAGAGGGAGAGGTATATGTGCGTAATGAAATTTCAAGAGGAGAGGCAGCTATCTACATGGTTAGCAATGGAAATAGTACACCATATAGGGTTAAAGTCAGAGGCCCTGATTTTTTACATATGATACCTGTTCTTGAACATTTATTAAAAGGGGCACAAATCGCAGATGTACCTGCAATTTACTGGAGTCTGAATATTTGCCCTGCTGATATGGATAGGTGATATGATGAAATATAGGATTTTACCAAAATTATTACAAAATATGTTTTCAAAACCTATGACTGTTAAATTTCCTCATGAATCAATTCCTATTCCAGATAAATATAGAGGAGAACATAAGTATGATATTGAAAAATGTATAAGCTGTGGACTCTGTGCTAAGATATGTCCTAATCGGGCTATAGAGATGATAGAAGTACCTAAAGAGTATAAGGAGAAATATCCCAAAACATATCCAAAGATAGACTTGGGAAAATGCTGCTTTTGTGGCCTCTGTGAAGATATTTGTCCTAAAGATTCTATTGTTTTAACAAAAAATGTTTTCCTATCGACATTTGATGCATCTGCTGTGATTAAAGAACCATGCCAATAATATAATAAAAATTTTGTCTCCAAAACATAAAAAATAAAAAAAAAATAAGAAGTTTAATTTATGTTTTTTTTACAACAGTATATGTCTTAGTATTGGAAACGCATTGGGAAATCGCATTAAGATTTTCTGTAACAGGTTATTAATTGCTCTGGGCCTGGGTACAGTAACAGTTATTGTAGTCCAGCTGCTTTCTGCATAATATATATCTCTTGCCTTTGCTTTAACTGTGTAAGTTCCACTTTCAGCCCATGTGTGATTAAGAACTGCATCAACACCTGAACCAGATGGGCCAACCCATCCACTGTTATTGCCGTCACCCCAGTCAACATAGTAATACACATCATCTGTATCTGGATCTTCTGCATTGAGAGTGTAGTCATAATCGACATCCGGCTTTAGTTTTGTTGTTTGACCATCTATAGAAGGTTCCTCAGGTGGATTATTTTGTATCTCTGGGCCGTATAGTTGGAAGTTAAGATCATGTGGTATTTTTTCTGTACTTACTACTTCGGAAATATTCACCCAATTGGGAAAACCCCAAAGTGCACCTCTAAATACTGCTTCATGAAGTTTTATTCCCCCGGATGTTACATTATGCCTAACCCAACATGCCTGAGGTGGATACTCACCTATTCCACGTACTGTTATCCAATATTTTGTGTTTGCTGCAAATGTTACAGTTTCTGGTAATTGCGCAGAGTAATTTGCAACCCAATATTCTCTACCTGTTGATGTGTTTGTCCATTCATACCAGGGCTCAACGGTAATGGATGTATTAGTGATTGCCCAATTATGAATCTCAGCTCCTGGATGCCATCCATCTGCATGGGTATCCCAGAAAATAACACGCCAGTCCCATTCGTAGTCCATAAAACCTTGAGCTAGCTCACACTGGAAGTAACCACCCTGCCAAAAAATACTATTTACTTCTTCTGAAGTATCTAGTTGGAAATCATCAGCTGTGTCCGCGACACCATCTGATCTTTCTGTTGCAACAAATATGCCACCATCTCCTCCATGAACTCCCACAGTATTGTCCCAGACTAGAATTTGATTAAGTGGTGAATTATTTTGAGTATTCACTTTAGTACTAATATTAGAACTACTTTTTGTATTTGCTATTGCAACTGATGATGAAAAAATCATAGCAATTGCTAGTAGCAAAACACCCGCCTCTTTCAAAAATGTTTTTTTATACATTTTTATTTTTACCTCCCCAGTATATTCCATCAATTAGCTAATTTTAAACTTTTCCCTTCAAATAGTATATACATAAATAGATATATAAATAGAATGTTAAAATTATAAATAAAACATATTAATTTTTAAGTTAGATTTTTTTAAATTTGAGGGTAGATTTGAACCACAAATTGATTATTAAAAAAATCAAAAATATATATTAATAAAACTAATATATTTAAATACTAAATGAATTATATCATAATTGGGGGAAGAAAATGAAATACAAATCTTTAGCAATTATAATAATTGCTTTGTTTTTAATAAATATTGTAGCTGTTGCTACTCCGATAACCAAGGAACTTAAAGAAAACAAAACAACATATTTTGATGATCCAGTACCAACTTGGAGTGCGGGTGATACTTGGATTTATAATTTCAGTAATTTCAATGTTGATTATACATATGGTGATGTTAAAATTTTAATAGATGGGAGAATTGATGATTTCAAATGGACTGTTGATGATACAAGTGGTACTGACTACAAAGTCGAACTTTCTGGAGAAATAACTGCCAACTCGTACGAAATTTATATACCATTTTCATCTAAAATAATACATATTACAGGTTCTATTAAACCAAAATTAACCACTTTATCTGGAACTATTATTTTTACACAATCAGATTTGGAGATAAAAGATATCTCTGCAGAGCTTAAAGGAATAATATCAGCAAAAATTTCGCCGATTCCTTTTTCTATTCCGATTCCGTTTAAAGTTACATTGGACGCTGGCCTAAGTACTGTATTTCCAATTTTTGATTTTCCATTATTTGACAATAAATTTTGGAATTTACCAGCAATAGATATAGTATCGAAAATAAATGTTGGGGGTAGATTTGGATTAATTAAATTTCCTTTTACTCTGACTACTTCATATTCATGGATACCACTAGCATTTCATTGTAAGCCAAAAGTTGATGTAACAGTAGAAGCAGGAGAATACAGTGCCTATAATATTTCATCAACATTTTTCGACCTGTTTGAGTATTATTATGCCCCATCTGTTGGAAATCTGGTAAAGATTGAGGCAACTATGCCAAATGGAGAAGTTCAAGGTGAATTAAAATCAACAAATTATTCTTAAGATTTTGTTAAATATAAGTGATAATTACCAATTAAATTAAAAATATTTTTTTATTTTTTATTAATATAAACTGATGTTACAAAGGATTATTACTACTTTATTGTATTTTTTGGGAAATCTTTAAAGGAAATGAAAAGATTATAAATAAAAAAACAAGACCTATGAAAAGAATACATTGTATGATAATTATAGTATTTACTTTTTTGATATTTTATTCATTTTTATTAATATCTTCATCATTTGTAAAAGGTAAAGGTTGGGAAATCCTGGACTCTGTTAATCCTAGTTTAGATAGTGTGGAATGGCATGAAAAAGGGGTGCATTTTGAGCCACCTACTTGGATTTCTGATGGCAGATGGTATAATGCTCATAGTCGTTATATTCTTGTTAAATCTGAAAATTACATTTTTGCAAACTTTGATGAAATATTCAACTGGACAGCTGTCAATGCATCTTTTGAAAAAGAAGGATGGCATTCTTATGATAGATTTGATGATTTTAGTTCTCATATTATTGACGATCCAAAGTGGTGGTTAATATTTTCTTGGAATTTAGAACCTGAATGGTTAGGTATTACATCAAACAGAACAAAGGTTGAAGTTGAATTAGATCCTATCACTCTTAATGCTCATGTGGGAATAACAACTTATATTACCAATATACCAGGATACTTTCTTGGTATTGCAAGCCGATTTATAGAAAAAGGAATTGGTAGTGAGAAACTCCCAAGTCCCTTGTTTGCAGGTTATGATTTAACATCAATTTATATTGGTGATTTAGAAGCTTTTCAATTACAGGAAGATTATAGGCAAGGTGGAAGACAATATATAATTCAATTTAGAGCCCCTTCAAATCTTATGTCTCAATATATGGATACATATTCATTAGAGCTTGATGTTGCTCCTCAGTTTTTTAGGCAATCAGTTAATAATCATAATTTAATCAATATTTCAATGCCATCTAACACTATAATTAAGGAGGCAATACCATCTGAAATATCAACCTATAGCGGAAATATTGTTACGTTTAGTTTAGGTGAAAACAATACATATCCTGAATCATTTAAAGTAACTAGTGGTCCTTCTACTAAGGATTTTGGACAAGTTTTTATTGAGAACATTGGACGTTGGTTAACCGAACCTGAAATATGGGTTGCAATAATATCAGCTATTGCACTAATTTATGCTGCATTTCGTGGAAAAGACATATGGAAAAGAAAAAAAACATATAATCGTCTTTATAAAAGTATGATTAATATATTC
>Ga0209636_10001146_pt1 | contig 26629 bp, 25 predicted proteins | sample DeeMarSWOR152_54_FD_187464 | JGI IMG/M metagenome (GOLD analysis project Ga0209636, IMG submission 187464) | Marine sediment microbial communities from White Oak River estuary, North Carolina - WOR-1-52-54 (SPAdes) (version 2) | ecosystem: Environmental > Aquatic > Marine > Intertidal zone >...
CCAAAGACGGGATCCCAACCGGTGACGGTTGCGAATCAGTGCCCTTCGAGATACCTCCGGCCCAATCCGATGATGAGACGGTACCCACGTCAGAGCCTTATGAAAACCCCGAGGGCGAATCTCCGCATCAGGAGATTCCTTCCATAGAGGCGTCACTCTCGGATGCTTCAGCAGAGCCCGGTTGGGATAGCAGAGGCCAGGAACCTCTCGGATTGGCGGACAAAGCTCTGGACGAAAACGACATTCAAAACTCTGCCGGCAATGATGAAATCACCCCACCAACCGATTCTTCCTATCCAAGAGAAGATTCACAGATCGATCTCCACGACGTTCAGATGGATGATGACTTAGAAACTATGCTATCCGATCATGAAGCCAACACCTCCACCACCGATCGTCTGCCTCAAGAACCCTCTGGAGGTCTGGGTGATCGGGATCTTTCGGCCATCCCCCCTGATCTTCAAGAGCCCGACCCTCGCGAAGAGTCATCTCAGCCCGATACTACCGAGAGGAGACTGGAACCGCCTCATCAAGAGGATCCCGATCTTTCCCACAACCGCGGAATGGCCTACTACGAGATCGGTTTGATGGACAAGGCCATCAAAGAGTTTGCAGTGGCTCACAATCAGGGAATAAGAACAGTGGAGAGTCTCTCCATGCTGGCAAAATGTTATTCCAAGAAACGACTCTTTCACAATGCGGCAGGTTTTATCGGTCAGGCCCTGAAGCTTGATAACCTGACACAAGATCAAATCGATATGTTGAAGGGGCAACTCGAGGAAATCAAGGCCAAAATCGATTTAACCGGCTCTACTTATTGAGACGATCAGGTTCGTAAGGACCTCTCTGATCAATTCCTTAATTGGGTCTTGCCAAATAGCGAGATACATGAACACCTGTCTTCCGATCTTCTTCTGGATCTCCTCGATTTTCCTGATCAAGTTTTTTCAAGATTCTGCCGATAATCACTAGGCCTCTCTTAGAATCCCCATTCGTATACGAGGCTAATTGGCAGGAAATGACCGAATTCTTCGAATTTCTAAAACATTTAGAGAACCCGCCCTCAACGACTCCATCAAGGGAGAGTCTTACGTTTGGCAAAACCATAAGGGACAAGGTTTTCAAGATGGTCATCCTGGTCCTCCTCCTCTTTTCGATCATGATTCAGGTGCTGGTTTCTGCATGGTTCTGTGACAAGCTCAAAACTCTCGAAAACCGTCTCTCGCTCCACCCCGTCAACAAACCCGTGGAGGTTGATGTCAAGGTGACGCTTCCGGAGCTTGTTGAAGTCGATCGAAAGATTGATGGGTTCGTTCAGGAATTGGATAGGGGACGGAAAACTCAGCAAGCGATTTTGGTTCCTGAAGGAAGTACAAAGGTAGAGATCCCCTCTGCACCTGTTCGCGCAGAAGCTAAACCTCGCAGATCAAACCGGGTGGAAGTTGTCGAGAAGATCAAAAACTGACTCTAAGCAGGGCGGTGTACAAGGCTCTTTCTTGGACTTCGATTCTCCGATATTCACTCTCGGGCTGAAGCTTTCTCCAACCTCGAGTTTGATGAATACCTTGAGAAGATAGCATGCCGTACCAGACCTATGACTCTCTGATTCGGTGTTATTGCCCGCGTGATCATTTACCTCGTTTTGTCTCCTCCTTCGCGATCTTGGCCCATGTATCGCGTAGCGTCACTGTTCTGTTGAACACGAGTCTTTCGTCGGTAGAATCAGCGGAATCTACGCAGAAATAGCCGAGCCTCTCGAACTGGTATAGACTTCCTGGTGTTGCGGCTGCCAGGCTTGGTTCAACATGGCTATCTGGCAGGGTTTCCAACGAGTTTGGGTTCAGGTACTTCGTGAAAGGGGAGCCATCCTCGTCATCGGTCGGATTTGCCGTCGAGAAGAGACGATCGTAAAGGCGCACTTCGGCTTTGAGGCAGTGAGTGGCTGAAAGCCAGTGGAGTGTTCCCTTGACCTTGCGGCCGTCTGGAGACCAACCACCCCGTGTTTCCGGGTCATAGGCACAATGCACTTCGACCACTTCGCCGGTTTGTTCATCCTTGATTACTCTGACACATTTGATGTAGTAGCCGTACCGCAGTCGTACCTCACGACCGGGAGCCAGACGGAAGAACTTCTTTGACGGATCCTCGTGAAAGTCCTCTCGCTCGATGTAGAGTACCTTTGAAAAAGGAACCTTCCGGGAACCCATACTAGGATCCTGGGGGTGATACGGGGCATCAAAGTCTTCCACCTGGCCTTCTGGATAGTTGTCAATGACCACGCGAAGTGGACGCAACACACCCATGACACGGGGGGCCCGTTGATTCAAATCTTCGCGAACACAATACTCGAGCAATTCCATATCGACAATGCTATCCCTCTTAGCCACTCCGATGCGCTCACAGAAGTTCCGGATTGACTCTGGTGTGTAGCCACGCCTCCGCATACCCGCCAGTGTAGGCATTCGTGGATCGTCCCATCCGTTGACATGCCCGTTCTCTACCAGTTCCACGAGCTTACGCTTGCTCAGAACGGTGTAGCTGAGATTGAGGCGAGCAAACTCGATTTGCTGTGGATGACATTCGACCTTCAATTGATCAAGCACCCAGTCGTATAGCGGGCGATTAATCTCAAATTCCAGGGTACAGATGGAGTGTGTGATACCTTCAATGGAGTCCGAAAGGCAGTGGGTAAAATCATACATAGGATAGATACACCACTTACTGCCCGTCCTATAATGCGGCAGGTGTCGAATACGGTAGAGGGTCGGATCTCGCATGTTCACATTTGGAGAGGTCATATCAATCTTTGCCCGAAGTACGCGGGAACCGTCTTCGAACTCCCCTGCCCGCATACGCTCGAACAAGTCCAGATTCTCTTCGACCGAACGGGTACGATAGGGGCTTTGCTTGCCCGGCTTTGTTAGAGTGCCCCGGTACTCCCTGATTTCTTCTGGGCTCAAGTCGCACACATACGCCTTGCCTTCTCTGATCAATTGTACGGCATAATTGCATAATCTATCGAAATAGTCAGAAGCGTAGAACAGCCGATCACCCCAATCAAATCCAAGCCACCGAACGTCTGATATGATTGATTCCACATATTCAACGTCCTCGCCACTCGGATCGGTATCATCAAATCGCAGATTGCAGAGGCCTCCGTATTCGGCCGCGATCCCAAAATTGAGGCAGATAGACTTGGCGTGTCCAATATGCAGATAGCCGTTTGGCTCTGGTGGAAATCGTGTATGAACTCGACCCTCATTCTTGTTTGCCTTCAAATCTTCCGTGATGATGTTGCGAATAAAGTCAGATGGGGGGCCAGAATCGGTCGTGGTCATATTCGCGACTCCCTTCTCGTTCTACTATGGTCAAGCATTTTAACACATTCCCCCCTTTTCTAGCTGACTTAGCGAACTTAGTCAACCACCGCCCTCTGCGCAGCGAAGGGAGACTTTTCCGGAGAGCTTCCAGTCGCTTGTTGAACTTTGGCTGTCACGGTATTTTTGAGGGTTCCGAAACCTCCTGGAATCGTTTTTGCTACAACCCTCTGAAACCGAATCATGGTCCAATTGGAAAAAGATAGACGAATACTAGGGGATCGGCGCCAAAAGCCGACCAAACCTTCTGGCAGGTCCATCTTCTCCGGGCGCCGCCGATCCGTTCGGCGTAGGGCGGATCGGAAAACATATCTGTATGTCGATCTCTATAGCCCTCATCTTCTCCTCTCCCTCCTCATCATTATCTTGCTTTCCGTTTTCGATGCATACTTCACGATTTTCCATGTTGAGGACGGAGCCCGGGAAATCAATCCATTCATGAGTTTCCTCATTGGCTATGGAAACATCTACTTCTTCACCATAAAATATGTCTTAACTGCCCTGGGCCTGTTCATTCTTTGTATCTATAAGAATTCTATCATTGCAAGGATTCTTATCTTGATTGTCTTTTTTCTCTACCTCGGCGTATTCGCAAACCATGTCTATTTGATCCTCGTGAATTGATATCCATCATCAGATTATTGGAGATTTGGAGCGTCGGAGACGGGCGGGAGCCCATAACGACCTTACATTTGGGAATGTCTCCACCGCCAACTCGTCAACAGGCCGGTCAGTATTCTTCCCGCAGATAGGGCAATTGAAGGGGATTTCTTTCGCGGTTGCCTCCTGCCCCCTAACGAAAACCGTAAATGTCAAGCAGCTTCCCGCATTCGCCTATCTCTCTAACCGATCTTTTTAACAGTTGACTATCAATTCCTTTTTCTGCTAAAAATATCAAATCTAAGGGGATTCGTACCACAAAAACTGGGCTTAGGGAAAGAGGCGGTCATCCAGGCAAGGCCGCTCCTCTCGACCTGCAACACAATTGAAAGGAGGTTACTGGCTCTCCAGGGGCTCTTCACAACGGTGGGGCAATCAGAAAAAGAAAGGGAGGTGTGTCATGAGGAAAAGGAGACACAAAAGGCCAATTCTAATTCGGGTTCTCGGTGTGTTGGTTCTATGGACCGTGCTTTTTCTTGTTCTCAGCGGTTCGGCCTTGGCTGCGGGCGAGGTGACCATTGTGGTCAGCCGGACCAACGATCCTCACTCACTCGATCCAGCAGACGAAATCACCGTGGGGGGTGGCCTGGAATCTCAGGTGGCTCTTTATGAGCGGCTGGTGAATGTTGACGCCGATGCCAGTTTCAAGCCAGGTCTGGCTGAATTATGGGAGGTCTCCGAGGATGGCCTGACCTATACCTTTCACCTGCGGAAGGGTGTCAAATTCCACGACGGGACGGATTTCAACGCCGAGGCTGTCCGTTTTACCTGGCAGCGCATCATGGCTATCAACACCGCCGCGGCCCAGTACTGGAAGAGTGTAAAGGACATTGAGGTGGTCGATGATCATACGGTCAAGATCCACCTGCAACAGGTCAACCCGTCTTTTCTGGGTGTCCTGGCTGGCCAGCGGGGCGTGTACATGGGACCATCCCCCACCTGGGTCAAGGCGCACGAGAAGACACCGGGTGACTGGGCGAAGGACTATACCGTTGATCACGAATGTGGCACGGGCCCATTCATGCTTGAGGCATGGAACCATGACCAGGAACTTATTTACGCGAGGTTTCCCGACTACTGGGGCGGCTGGGCCGGGAAACACGTTGACCGGATAGTCCATCGCATCATCAAGGAGCACGCCACAACGCGCCTAATGTTGGAAAAGGGTGACGTTGACATCACAGGCGATGTCCTGCCCATCGATATTGCTGATCAGCTCAAAGGCAAGGCGAACATCGTGCTCGATACCGCCCCCACGACCTTGATTAACCAGTTCACGTTCAATATGCACAACGGGCCGACCAAGGATGTCAGGGTACGCCGAGCAATTGCGATGCTGTTTGACTACAATACCGCGGTTGATTATGGCTTCCGTGGTTACGCTGCTCGGGTCTATGGGCCTCTGCCGAGTAACCTCTGGCCCCAGCTCTCGGCCAACGTGCCGCACATCCAAACCGACTTGGAAAAGGCCAAGAAGCTTTTGGCAGAGGCTGGTTATCCCGACGGCTTCACCTTGAAGATGGCCGCCATGGATATGCACAACTGGAAGACTCTAATCCTTCTCCTCCAGGACAACCTGAGCCAGGCCGGTATCAAACTCGACGTGGAATTTACGACCTGGCCGGTGCTGTTCCAGAAGCTCCAGCAGCCGGCTGGTCAAAAACCCTTCGGCATGGCTGCCTACCAGATGTGGGCCGCAATCCCTGACCCCGTCGACATATTAATGTGGTGGCATACGAACGCCATTACGGTGATCAACCCCGGCTGGGGCACGCCCGAAACCGACAAATGGATCGACGGGGCCCGCTCTACGGTCAATCACGAGAAGCGGGTGGAGCTGTACACCAAGGTGGTCGAGCAGATCGCCGAGGATGCACCCGGAGTCTGGATTGCCCAGCCCCTGAACGTCATGGTCTACCAGAAATGGCTCAAAGGCTACAAGTACGTCCCGTATTACAACGGGTTACTGAACTGGTACGACCTTTATGTGGAAGGTAAGCCAGGTTCCTGATCTCAAACCCATGGAGAGTATAGGTGGGCCGCGGGCCAGTCGGCCCCGCGGCTCGCCCTTCCCGCGATCCACCGATTGTGAAAGAGGCCTCTCTTGAAGATTCATTATCTGATTATTCGGCGGATTCTGCAGACGATTCCCGTACTGCTGGGCGTCACGTTTCTGACCTTCTCTGTCTCTCATTCGGTTCCGGGTGATCCGGCGCGCGCCATGGCCGGCATCTACGCAACCGTTGAGACTGTCGAGGCCATCCGGCACCGCTGGGGGCTCGACCGCCCCCTGCCCGCCCAGTATGTGATCTACTTGCGCGGGTTGTTGCATGGAGATCTGGGCATCTCGATTCAGACTCGCCGCCCGGTGCTCGATGATATCAAGGACCGGCTTCCGGCAACCCTAGAACTGACCCTGTTCGCCGCCCTTTTAATGTGTGTTATTGGGATTCCTTTCGGGATTGCTTCGGCGAACTGGCGCAATCGCCTCCCCGATCACTTCGCCCGCCTGTTTGTCGTTTTTGGCGGAGCGGTCCCCACATTCTGGCTGGCCCTTATACTGCAACTCATCTTTTTCCGGTGGCTTGACTGGCTGCCGGCTGGGACGAGGATCAGCCGGGAAATGGTCGAGCCGGCGCACATTACCAGTCTCTATCTTCTCGACAGCCTTCTGACCGGCAACATGCCGGCATTCCTTGATACTTTGGAACACATCGTCCTACCAGGAATTACTCTGGCCCTGACTGGCACCGTGGGGATTGCCCGCATGACCCGGGCCAGCATGCTCGACGCCTTGCAAAAGGACTTCATCCGTGCGGCCCGAGCCAATGGCCTTTCTCGAAAGGCAGTTATTCTCAAACACGCCTTGAAAAACGCCCTCATCCCGACGGTAACCGTACTCGGCCTACTCTTCGGCGCTATGCTGGGTGGCACCTTTGTGATCGAGTGGATCTTCTCATGGCCCGGAATCGGCACCTATGCGGCCACCTCGATCACCAACCTGGACTACACGGCCATCATGGGCGTTTCATTGGTGGTGGCCCTTGTATACGTTACGGCAAATCTGCTGGTGGACATCTCCTACATGATCCTCGATCCACGGATACGGTACGAGTGATGAGTGCTCAGCCGGACCAAAGCTCATGCGATGTTCTCAGGGAGCGGCGGAGACGTGAGCGCCAGCGATGGTGGCGGCAGTTCCGCTATTCCTGGCATGTGTTTACAGGTAATCCCCTGACCGTAGTTGGATCGATCATCGTACTGGCCCTTGTTTCAGTGGCCATTCTGGCACCGCTTATCAGCCCCCATAATCCTGTCAGACTCAACATGGCCTATTCCCTGGCGCCGCCGAGCGCAACCCACCTCCTCGGAACCGATGAGGTGGGCCGCGACATTCTCAGCCGCATCATGTATGGCGCGGGAATTTCCCTGCGGGTCGGCCTGATGGCCGTGGCCTGCATTGCGGCTCTCGGCGTTCCCATCGGGCTGATTGCTGGCTTCTTCGGTAGATGGGTCGACTCCCTCATCATGCGCATTGCGGATGTCTTCCTCGCCTTTCCCCAGCTCGTCCTGGCTCTGGCCATCGCCACCGCGCTAGGGGGGGGCATGCAAAACGTGATCATCGCCCTGGCCATTGCCGGGTGGCCATGGTACGCCCGCCTGGTACGGGGTCTCGTCCTGGCCGTTCGCCGAGAGGCCTATGTAGAAGCTGCACGGGTTTCGGGCGGCTCCTGGTTCAAGGTGATCCAGCGTCACATTCTGCCCAACACCATCGGGCCGGTGATCGTCCAGGCGTCCCAGGACATGGGCTTCACCATCCTTCTGGCCGCTTCACTGGGTTTCTTGGGCATCGGGGTCAAGGTCCCTGCGCCTGAATGGGGAGTGATGGTCAACGGCGGCCGACCATTCTTCATGGACCAGTGGTGGGTCTCAGGCTTCCCCGGCCTGGCAATCATGATCACTGTCCTGGGCTTCAATCTGCTGGGAGATGGTCTTCGCGACATCCTGGATCCAAGGCTGAGAAAGTAAGCCATGTCGGAAGCTCTGTTATCAGTCCGGGACCTTGAAACCCATTTTTACACCTATCAGGGGGTGGTGCAGGCCCTCAGCGGCGTCAGCTTCGACGTGCGCCTTGGCGAGGCGGTGGGTCTGGTCGGAGAATCCGGTTGCGGAAAGAGCGTAACTGCCCTCTCCATTCTGGGCCTGATTGAACCGCCGGGCCGGATCGTGAAAGGTGAGATTCGTTTTGAGGGCCAGGACCTTCTGCGGCTGACCGATCGGAAGATGCAAGATATCCGTGGCAGGAGCATCTCCATGGTTTTCCAGGATCCGTCCACCTACCTGAACCCTGTCTACACGATTGGCAATCAGCTCAGCGAAATCATCCACCTCCATCAGAAACAGAGTGGCGCGGAATTAAGACGCCGGGCTCTAGAGGCGCTTGCCCTTGTCCGGATGCCTGATCCAGCCAGGGTCTTGTCGCAGTATCCGCTGCAACTGTCCGGGGGCATGCGACAGCGTTGCTTGATCGCTATGGCTCTGGCTTGCCACCCCTCGCTGATCATCGCTGACGAGCCAACGACCGCCGTGGACGTGACCATCCAGGCGGCGATTCTTAAGCTTCTTGGCGACCTGCGTCATGAGATGAATATGTCGCTGCTGCTGATCACCCACAACCTGGGGATCGTCGCTCAGCTTTGTGATCGCGTCGTTGTCATGTATGCCGGTGATATCGTCGAGACTGCACGGACGAAAGATCTCTTCAGGGCGCCGATTCACCCGTACACCAAAGCTCTCTTGCAGGCCGTGCCCAGTGTCTATCACGATCCCAGCACGGTCCTGCCGAGCATTCCAGGAATGGTACCGGACCTGATAAATCCTCCCCCGGCCTGCCGGTTTCATCCCCGTTGTTCCCAGGCCATGGAGTTGTGTCGCACCATCAAGCCCGATCTCCGTGAAGTGGCCCCTGATCATTATGTGGCCGGCCATGGCTGTGCTATGAGGTGTGCAGAGAGTTAATGGGCAAATACATTCTCAAAATGCGGAACTTGCGGATGCTGTTTCCCATCAGCGGCGGTCTTCTCGGGACGACCGTCGGTCACACACATGCCGTAGACGGGGTCGATCTGGAGATTCGGGAGGGCCAGACCCTGGGGCTGGTCGGTGAATCAGGTTGTGGCAAGAGCACGCTGGGTCGGATCAACGTGCGGCTGCTGAAACAGACCGAGGGTGAGGTGCTCTTTGAAGAAATCGACCTGAACGCGGTGCACGGCGAGGCCTGGCGAAAGCTCCGACCCCAGATCCAGATGGTCTTCCAGGACACCCAGGCCTCCCTCGATCCCCGGATGTCAATAAGACAAACCGTGGCCGAACCCCTTCTCCTGAACAAGCTGGCTCGGGGAGAAAGGCTTTTCGAGACCGTGGCCGAGTTAATCCAGCGGGTGGGTTTGGCCATCGATCATTTGTACCGCTATCCCCACGAATTGAGCGGTGGGCAGCGCCAGCGAGTGGTTATCGCCCGGGCCCTGGCCACAAACCCTCGTCTGATTGTCCTGGACGAGCCCACGTCGGCCCTGGACGTCTCGGTCCAGGCGCAAATCCTAAATCTACTGAAGGGGATCCAGAAGGAACGCAATCTGACCTACCTCTTCATCTCCCATGACCTGGCGATCGTGAGGGTGATGAGTGATGAAGTGGCGGTCATGTACCTTGGCCGGATCGTGGAACGGGCCTCTTCCCTGGAAATTTTCAGAAACCCGTTGCATCCCTATACGCGGGCCCTTTTTGCCGCGGTGCCGGTGCCTGATCCGGCTCTGAAAGGGCCGCCGATCATTCTAGGCGGCGACATCCCGAGCGCGGATAACCCGCCGTCTGGCTGCCGCTTCCATCCGCGCTGTCCCAGGGCGGAAGAACGATGCATGACGGAAGAGCCAGCGCTCCTAGACCAGACCAAGGATCACCTGGCGGCCTGCTTCTTTACGGAGGAGTTCCAGGGAGTGCGGGTGTTTGAAGAGATGGCTTAGTACTGTTGTTTGTCATTAACGAAACTTGAGTTACTTGCGAGGACTGGACCATGCGTATCAGAGTGATAAACCCTGTGACTAAAGTTGTCCTGGGCGGTGAAATCTTGCCGCCCCTGCCTGATTTTGTGCAGGCCGAGCTGGACTGGGTTAAGGAGGGGCTGCCGTCCATCGAGTGTCGGTACGATGACGCAGTCTCAGTACCGGCGCTGCTGGAGCTGGTCAAGGCAGCCGCCCGAGACAGGGTTGATGGCATTGTCATCAACTGCTTCATGGATCCCGGTCTGAAGACGGCTCGTGAGCTGGTTCACATCCCTGTGGCGGGACCGGCCGAGTCTGCCATGTTGTTGGCCAGTAGCTTGGGACAGAACTTTTCGGTCATCTTGCCAGCAGCTAGCGGGGCGCCGATCGTGGCAGATGAGGCGATCGCTTATGGAGTGAGGGATAATTTGGCCTCGGTGCGAAGCGTGGAGATGGCGGTTGCCGAGCTCTCGGATCACCCCCGGTTGACGAGAGAGCTGATGGTCCAGGCTGAGAAGGCCATGACCGACGATGGGGCCCATGTGATCATCCTAGGATGCACGGGCATGTGCGGCGTCACGGCTGGAGTCAGGCAGGAGATCACGAACCGGGGATATGACGTTCCGGTAATCGACCCCACTCAGGCGGCGATCGGCCTGCTAGCAGCGCTTTACACTATGGGGGTTCACCACAGCGGACGAGCCTACGAAGTGCCTTCGTGGCGGCGCGGGTGATTCAGGAATTCCCTGAGAACTAGGAGGTTGTGATGAGACAACTAAAAGATCGTGATGAGCTTGAACATTTACTCAAAGGGCTTGGGATCCTGGGAACCGGAGGGGGCGGCCCCCCGCGAGAGTTCGGGGAGCCAGTGGTGGACGCGGACTTTGCCGCCGGCCGCTACTGCACCCTGGTCTCACTCGATGAGGTGGCTGATGATGCCCTAATCGTTTCAGGTGGCTACCTCGGTTCGGTGGCCGATCCGATCGATGTGAACGAGGTGCTCCAGAGATGGGAGAGGGACTTTGAGTTCGGCCGAGCGGTTCGGGAGATCGAGGGCTATCTCCGCAAGAAAGTCGATCACCTGCTCGCCACCGAGCTGGGGGGCGGAAATACCATCGTCACCCTTACGGCCGGTGCCAGGCTCGGCATTCCAGTCATTGACGGGGATACATCCGGCCGGGCGGTGCCTGAGACACATATGACCAGCATGGTGCTCTGTGAAGCAAAGCAGACCCCATTGGCCATGATCGATCTTGAAGACAACGTGGTCTTTGTGGAGAAGTGCGGCCAGCTCTTTGCCGACCAGTTAGGGCGGTTTCTGGTGACCCGGACCCATGGCATGGTGGCCTGCGTGAACTCGCCGACGAGCGGGGAGATCTTGAAGAAAGGGGTCGTTCCCGGAACCCTCTCCCAGGCCATCGAGCTAGGCCGTTTCTGCACCGGTCTGACCGGGTCGCCGGAAGAGAAGCTCGCCGGCCTGGCAAAATTCATGGGCGGCTGGCCACTCTTCTGGGGCCAGGTGAGCGGCCTGGAGAGCGACAATACCAAGGGCCACTACTACGCCAAGGTCGAGTTAGAGGGAAAGGGCGGTTATGCCGGCCAGCATTTCAAGATTGTGATCAAGAATGAGACCATGGCCGGCTGGAGGGATGGTAAGCTCGTCTGCATGCTGCCTGATCTGCTACTCACGGTTGAGCCGGGGAGTCTGGAAGGAATCATGAGTGCCACCGTGAAGATCGGTACTGAGATGCTGATCGCCGGTGCGCCCTGCCACGAAAAGCTGCGCGAAGCCATAAAGACACCGGCCGGCCAGGTCGCCTTTTCCTCCGAACGCTACGGCGAGAAAATGGCTTTCCAGCCCATTGAGGCGCTGATGAAATGACCGGCCGATAGATAGGGGACCGATTCGGCCCAGCATATAAACAGCCGGGTGAAAGGGATTCTCCACCTGTGAATCCCGAAAGGGTCACTTCGGGAGCATCGGAGCGAAAAGACGACAACGTTTACAGGCAACTCAGAAACTTCAGCGGTAAGGGGATTGACAGGATTCTGGGGTGTTTGACTGAGTGCAGTTGCGGCAACGGGTGGATTCCTGCCCGGGAGGGAGTTGGATCATGAGATTTTTCGACGTCCATTGTGACACGATTCAAAAAATCTTAGATAAGAAGGGCGAGTTCACTGCTGCTGGCAGTCTCCACGTGACACTCCCGGCCATGCTGGAAGTGGGAGTTTGTGCCCAGGTCTTCGCTAGCTGCGTTTTGAGGGAGCGATACGAGGGCCGGGAGTTTGAGGTGGCTCTGGACATGGTCAACAGTCTGCGATCGCTGACCCAAGCACACAGCGAACATCTCATCTTTGCCGACAGCGGTAAGGAGATTTCCTCGGCATGCACCTCCGGCGGAAGAATCGCTGTGATCGCCGGGCTTGAAGGGGCAGCCCCTTTGATGGGCGAGGTGGAGAAGATTGGATCCTTTTCGCAAGCTGGGGTTCGGATCCTCACCCTCGCGTGGTCGGACAATCCCTTTTGTGGCTCTGTTTTTGGCAGCGGATCAGGGTTAACGGAAAAGGGGCATGATCTGGTAACACTGTGTGAGGAGATGGGCATTATGATTGATATGTCCCACGCCTCGGATCGTGCCTTCGAAGACGTTCGCTCGATTGTTAAGAAACCGATCATCGCCAGCCACAGCAACTGTCGCTCGGTCTGCCCCAATCCTCGCAACCTAACCGATGAGATGATCCGAGCCCTGGGTGACCTGGGTGGTGTCATGGGGATCAACATGGGCTCTGGGTTCTTGTCCCCTGAGTTCTTCGACCAGGAGAAAGGCGCCCGGGATGAATTCTTCCGCACCGTCAACTCAGGGGAAAAATCATTCGACGAAGCATTAGAGATGAGCCGCGTCGCCTTGGTCAAAATACCCCGGCCATCGATGGAGCTAGTGCTCACCCATGTCAAACGGGCGATCGAGGTCGGCGGCGAGGACTGCGTCGGGCTCGGCGGCGATCTCGATGGCGTGGAGAGCATGCCGATTGGCTTGGAAGGAGTGGGGGACTATCCGCAAATCGCTGAGCTGTTACAGAGAGGAGGTTTGAGTTCGAGACAGGTTGACAAGGTGTGTCATGAGAACTTCGCCCGGGTCTTCAACCAGGTGCTGGGTTGATTGGGTCTGACGCTCATTATACATTAGCGCTCCCTTTGCAGATGTTCAGGTCACCAATGGATGTTCTCGGTTTGACCCCAAGCCTTGCATTCAGTCTTTGATGATACTTTCTGTCAATAAAGAATATTCTTCAGGTCTGCGATCGCTGAATAGATGGTTTCTATTTGTAATCATTTTATCTCTTGCCATAGCGATATCAATATCTTGAATCCTGACTTCTTCCCTTTTCTGTGAGGCTTGAGCAAGGATGTCCCCCTTTGGATTTGCAATCATTGAAAGACCTGTAAAAGACAGATCCCCTTCGGTTCCAATTCTATTTGCGGTCACAATATAGACACGATTGGTGAGTGCATGAATTGGAACTCCTTTCTGAGCAAGTCCAGGCAATACGAGGTTTGAAGGATGACAAACGATTTCTGCGCCTTTTAAAGCCAGTATTCTCCATACCTCCGGGAATATCCAATCAAAGCAAACAAGCATACCTATCGTGCACAACCTTATATCGAAGACCGGAAGTCCCACATTGCCTGGCTTGAAATAGTCCTTTTCGTTCATGAATAGATGCATCTTACGATACTTGCCTACATAGCCTCTAGGGCCGATGAGTATGGCTGAGTTATACAAGACCCCATTATCTCTTTCATTAAATCCCGACACGATATATGAGTTGAATTGTTTGCACTTGGTTTCCAAGTATTGGATAAAAACACTGTTTTTAATCTCTTCGGATGTCTCCAAAGCTTCTTCATAAGATCTAAAGTTGTAACCAGAATTACATAATTCTGGTAAGACCAGGACGTTTGCAGTTTCACATTGATGGATTAACCGATCAATCTTCCGAATCGTAGCTTGAAAATCGCCCAACACAGGCGCAAATTGAATAAAGCCGATCTTCAATTCTCTATCCTCCTGTCACTACGGCAATAGCCTCAATTTCGATCAGCAGTCCCTCAATGGCGAGTGCCTGAACACCGGAGACATACACCGTTTTGCCTTCTTGAGTCGTGACGACATGGGCGTAGCCACGGGGAGCGGCGAACAATCCTATCCTCTGTCTCGGAATCAAACTCTTCCTCGATCAGACTCCGCACTCTTTCCGGGTTTCTATCCTTAAACCTCTTGAGGAGGGTTCTATACCTCGCCTCCTACCTTAGTGCTTCGATTCGCAAATACGATAACGTATTCTGACGAGTCACATTGGAGCCGATGCTCACTCAGCACGAAGTCCTGAGTAAATAGGTTCGTAATCGAACTTATGAACCGATGGACTTAGCTGTCGAGCAGCGCTATGCGTGTTGCCTTAATGAACCAATTGCCATTGCGGTGGACCCATTCGTGGATTTCTCTGCGTGATGGCGCATTTGATTTATAAAAGTCATCGGGAAAGGATTTTCTTTCTCCTGTTTCGTAAAGGGCAACGAGCATGGCATTTGTTTTAGAATCCAAGCCGTGAATGAGGATTTCCACAATCAAGGCGCCATCACTGGTTCGACGCACGTGCTCCGCCTGGGCAAAACCCGGGGGGATGGGTTCCCTCGCCCGAGAACTTTTTGGGAACGTTATGCCTGGATCAAAACTCAGCTCGCGGGCTTTGATCTTTTGGATACGCTCGTACACAGTTATCAAACGTTTGGATCTGATACGTTTCTTAAGTTCCTCCTCAGAACGGTATGCGGCAAGTACATTTCTCTCTTGGGGAGTGCTGAAAGCGGCGACAAAGTTGTGGGCTTCATAGTAAGACGCCACCTCCTGCAGCAGTACACTGTTTTGTGCCAGAGCAACATTTGGACAAAAACAAAACGCGGCCAAAATGAACCAGACAAACTTTGCCATTTTCTCACCTCATTGTCTTGATACCCGAATCATAATGATACATGCAGTGCCTGTCTGGAGCAAGTGAAAGCATAACGACATTGGTCAACACTTCAACATCGCCCCAGGGTTCTCCATTCCACGCCTTACGAATGGCCATGAGGATAAGGCGTTCTATTAATTCCGGCTCTGCGGTTTGGTTTTTCGATCTTATCTTAGGCAAGGTCCTCATAGGCAGAGGCTCATAATCGCCATCAAACCTAAACAGGCAATAGTCACACCTGAAATCCGGTTCACCCATCGTATGCCGTCATGACTCACTCTCTCACGAAACATTCCGGTTATGCTGCTGAGGATCAACCACCAGAATGAAGAGCCCAGAAATACCCCGAGGACTAATACACTGGCAGAACCATAATTTGCACTTGAACCGACGAGACCGAATCCAGCGAATATGGCCGCAAACGAGAGGATCGTCATGGGATTGGTGAGCGTAAGGAAAAGGGTTGATACGTATGCACCGACACGGCCAAACGTTTTGGCCGGGGCCGCTCGATCTGACGGTGTCGACAGAAAGGCTCTGATTCCCAGATACAGCAGAAAAGCACCGCCAATGAGACGGAACCACATGTGTTGTTGGACCATGAAACTTGAGATGAATGTCAGACCAAACCCAGCAACCAAGCCATAGAAAGCATCCGCTGTGGCAGCCCCGAGCCCAGAAACAAAGCCATGGAACCGTCCAGAGGTCAGAGTTCGCTGTATGCAGAGTACCCCAATTGGGCCGACGGGTGCAGCAATTGAGATTCCGATGACAAGGCCTCTAAGAAAGAAACTCACATCCATGAGCATTGTCCGTATACTGTTGATTGTCTCTACCAACCGGTCTTGTACCTAGGTTTACTTTCTCACTTCGGCTTGCTTCAGTAATTGCTTAAGGTCTTGACCTTCCTCTGTCAAGTGTTCTTTCAACCCTTCGAGTGGTTATGAGGTTACGATGAAGAAAACAAGGTTGCCCAGACTGGATATCTGTTCCCACGCGACCTTGGGGGTCATGCTTGACGCAGAAGCCGAATTCTCCTACACTTCCCCTTGAGAGAAGTATGGATTCATCAGACATAATTATCCTGTGCTCCGGGCAGAAACCATGGGAAAGAGGGCGATGAATGACGAAGCGATTGTATTTTGATGACCCGTATCGTACCGAATTCGAGGCCACAGTGGTTCGCAGAGTGGAGGTGGACGGGAAACCGGGGCTCATCTTGAATCAGACCTGCTTTTATCCCACTGCCGGTGGTCAGGGTTGCGATAAAGGATTCTTGAACGAGGTTCCGGTCGTCGACGTTCTGGAGCGAGATGGTGAGATCCTTCACCTTATGGAGGGTGCAATAGACGTCAAAAGGGTCCACGGGAGGATTGTCTGGGAACGGCGGTTCGATTTTATGCAACAGCATTCGGGTCAACACGTCCTATCACAGAGTATGCTTCATGTCCTCGGTGCCGATACCGTGTCGGCACATCTTGGTGAAGAGACATCAACCATTGAGATAGTGCGGGGAGACTTGACGGACGAAGAAACCAAGGCTGCCGAGGAATTTGCAAACAAAATTGTCTTTGAGAACCGTCCAATCAAGACCTATTTCGTCTCGGCAGATGAGGTCGCGGGCCTTCCACTGAGGAAGATTCCTTCACAGAAAGGGCGTTTCAGGATTGTGGAGGTAGAGGTTTTCGACTACTCCGCTTGTGGCGGTACCCATTGCCGCCGGACGGGGGAGATTGGGCTTATTAAGGTGGGTCGATGGGAGCGTATAAGGAAGAACGTCCGCTTCCAGTTTCTGTGCGGTGCCAGGGCCCTGGCGGATTATAGACGTAAAGGTGAAATGGTTGAGAAGCTCGCGGACCGATATTCGGCCAGAGTTGACGATATCCTCAGTCTCGTTACCAAGCAGGCTGAGGAAAACAAGGAGCTGCGGAGGACTCTGAGAAGTTTGTCGGAGCGTTTGATGGAATTTGAAGCACACGAACTGCTTTCGAAAGCCGTACCTTGCCGAGAAGTCAAGCTCGTCCAGGCCATTTTTGATCATCGGGCCTTTGAAGAGTTAAAACCATTGGCCAAGCGGATAGCGGATATTGGACCGGCGGTCGTTCTCCTCGGAAACCGGGGGGAAAGCGGTCAGCTGGCTTTCTCCTGTTCTGAAGGCCTTCCGTACAGGATGAACGATCTTATGGCCGATGCCTGTGCCAGACTCGAGGGACGGGGTGGAGGATCGCCGCGGCTGGCTTTTGGAGGCGGACCCTTGGTCGATAAGGTTGAAGAAGCAATTCAAGGCGTATCCGAGCGCATTTTGAAGGACCAACGAGGTTGAATCACAAGCCGATATAAGAAAACCCTGTTCAATGAGGAGGGGCTATGAGTAAATACCATATACACCCGAACAGCCTTGATGAAAAAGTTCAGGAGTGGGGAAGCCTCAAACCATTACTCGATGGATCGAGCCTGGGGTCTAGCTCGGGATTTTCAATGGGACTGATCACTTACAACAAGCCCCACTACTCGGGCTATCATGATGACCACGAAGTTATCTACATCCTAAAAGGAAGAGGGACGGCGACAATCAATCGTGAAGAAATCAGTTTTGAGGAAGGTTCAGTCTTGATAATACCGGTGAATACAGAACATGAGATTTCCGAAATCAGAGAAGGACCTGTCCGAGCTGTTCTGATACATGTTACATAGGGACTTTGGCAGGTCTCAAAACGAAATTCCTCTTTAATATCATCACGGTATCTTTTTCAACTCGGCTCTTCAGCTCATATCTCCGTTCGAATTGCTCCTCGGTTTCCCTAAGAACTTCCAATACAAATGAACTGTCCCCCAGAATCCGCTCATCCACCTTGTGCCTGCCGCCCTCTCTCCCCATCCCCTTGACCGCTTCCCCAAAATCACACTGTGGCCACTGAAACGGTAATCACAGAGTTCAGCATAATCCTTCACCAATCCAGCACGGAACGGGTTCAGATGAATGTAGCGCTCCCGGGGCGTCTATTCGGGCTTGGCGGGGAATGAAGAAATGATGGCAAAAAAGGGAAGATTTTTCCCGTCAAATTTTTCTCTTGGGGAGATTTTGAACCTGGGAGACGACGTTGTGAGTAGAATAGCCGATGATTTGATTTCCGTTCGAAATATAGTATGAATCAGCTTTCCCTCAAGTCGCTTATTTGGAATTCGCCGCCTTCCCGCCGTGCCGGATGAATCTCATTGACACGTTCATGACCCTTCCTTTAGAATGGCTTGTAAACTGGACTTTCTTTGGGAGCCTTCCATGGTACCGGAGACCCTCCAACGAAAGCTCATCGCCATCCTCAGTGCCGATGTCAAAGGCTATAGCCGTCTCATGGGTGAGGATGAGAACGGGACCGTCCGGACCCTAGCCGCCTATCGTGAGGTGATGGCGGATTCCATCGGGAAGCGTCGAGGGCGAGTGGTGGATTCCCCTGGCGACAATATTTTGGCCGAGTTTGGCAGCGTGGTGGATGCAGTGCGATGCGCGGTTGAGGTTCAGGAGGAACTTAGAGCAAGGAACGCTGAGTTGCCAGAGAACAGGAGGATGGAGTTTCGTATGGGGATCAACTTGGGGGATGTGATCGTCGATGGGGATAGGCTGTATGGGGATGGCGTCAATATCGCAGCCCGTGTCGAAGGCTTGGCTGATGGCGGCGGTATATGCATTTCCGGAACTGTGTACGATCAAGTCGAGAACAAGCTTGCCTTACAGTACGAGCACCTGGGTGAACAGGCTATGAAGAATATCAAAAAGCCGGTCCGGGTGTACCGGGTACGAATGTGGAGTGACGATTCCCTTCCATCAGCAGGAGGCGACCTTAAACTACCTGACAAGCCTTCGATTGCAGTACTTCCCTTTGTGAATATCAGTGGCGATCCTGAGCAAGAGTATTTCAGTGACGGGATAACAGAGGATCTCATCACGGACCTATCGAAGATCTCAGGTCTATTTGTCATTGCTCGTCACTCGGTCTTTACCTACAAGGGAAAACCCGTCAAGGTTGATCAAGTGGGACGCGATTTGGGCGTGAAGTATGTGTTGCATGCTGGAAAGCCCGAGGAAGCGATTCGGCTGGTGAAGATGGCCATGCGCCTCAACCCCCATCATCACGTATGGTACTTCTACGTTTTAGGCTTGTCCTACATCCTAACGGAACGGTATAGGGAGGCCTTTGAAATATTGAAGCGAGGCCTTGTCCGTAACCCCGATTTCATAGGTATCCATATTCTCATGGCGGGCCTCTATGCCCAAGCAGGCCGCATGGAAGAGGCCCGGGTTGAAGTGGAAGAAGTTCTGAGGATCAGTCCAGACTTCTCTCTAGAGGCGTTGAAAGGGATGGCTCCTGTTAAGGATCAAGCTGCGTTGGATAGATTTGTGGAGGCCCTGCGTAAGGCAGGATTGAGCTGAAACGAAGCGATCAGACATCGGTTTGATTCAAGATGCTAAACGACTCAGACTAAGTCCCCATCATGCAATATTTGCTTTGCAATTCGGAACCCTTCGCCCATGCTAATGGCCATCTAATTCAGTCCAAAATCTCTTACCACGGTGGCCGCAGAAACTATCTGTGTGAAGAGTCGCTTTTAGCTGTCTGGGAGCTAATATCTCGGGCGGTTTTGTACAGCATAACGACATCTTGAAATTGAGGTGTATCTGTAGAGATCCCGCCTGTTTCTGCGGCAATGGTCTTTAAGGTATCGAGATACTTTCTTTCCACTCGTGAGTACCCTACACACAGAATTGATACTCCCGTTAGACGTATATTCCGTATGACCTCTTGAGGGGTTGAGCGGCTTCCTTCGTCTTTTCCATCGGAAAAAAGGATCAGGAATTTGCTTTCACGATCCTCCTTCTGAATTAGGCTGATTGCTAATATTAGGGCATCGAAGAGGATCGTCTTTCTCCCTCTTGTCCGGACTTTGTTGATCTCTCGTCTTAGGACTCTCTTTTCCGATGTGAAGGGCCTGACAAGCTCGGCCTTGTCATTGAAAGTCATGATTCCTGCCCGGTCATTTCCTCCCATCAGCCCTACGAATTCCCAAGCTGATCTCTTAATCCCTTCCAGGGGAACCCCCTTCACAGAACCGCTCGTATCCAGTACAAACAGAAAAGCTGCCCCCTTTTCCGAACCGGGGACGGGCAGAGACGCATCGCTCTTCAGGTCTGGAATGGTAGGCTTATCTTTTGGAACCATAGGTGTCGGAGCCACAACGAGTTCTTTCTTATGAGCCAACCGAAGATCCGGCTCCGTGATCGGTTGGGGCCCCCTCTTTGTTTCGGATCTGGCTAATCGCACTGTTGGCAGATTATCAGACACGGCCAGGAACATTTCCCTCTGTTCCGGCATGGAGGGAAACTCTATAGTGGGGATGGGCGGAAGTTCAGAGACAAAATCGGCACTCGCTCGGCTTCTTCCGATGGGTGCCTCAATCTTTTTTTGGGTCTGGGAATATCGTTGAACGCCACCGGTTTCGGCTTTGGCCAGAGCCTTTGGCATTTCGATCTCTCGAGGACGAGGTTCATCTGAGCGTGAGGATTGTACAGGAGATAGGCGCAACGGTGGCATTTGAAAAGTCGAGACAATTGGTTTGCTTAGGACTTGCTTTCCCTCTCGACTCGAGGGGAGAACTCCCAGTGTCGGCACAGAGTCAACCTTCAGGCTAGGCTCGAAATCTCCCTGCTTGGGAATAGGCCCGGCCAGATCCCGGATCTTCACACTCGTCTCTGTACCAATAGATAGGGGGTTCTTGGTTTCAACGACCTTTCTCTCTCTAGCCTGATCGACGGCAGGGAAATCCAGTAGCCGAGCCTGATCGATGATCAGGCGTGGTTTGAAACTAACCTCTTTTGGAACAGGCAGAACCATCTCCTCGGCCTTGAGATTCGCCGTGCTGCGCGTCGATGCCTGGCTCTTGGTCTCAAGGGCCTCTCTCGTCGATGTCTGTTCACTAAGGAAGGTCTGAGGTTGAGAAACGACGGCTTCCTTCTTAAGAATTACGGTTTCAATCGGAAGAAGTTCAATAGGTATAACTTTGGAGGGAGATCCTGAAAGCGCATCGATTCCTAGCAAAAGCCCCATGTGGGCGAATATCGACAAGAGAAGATATGGTGCAAGCCTTTTCTTCTTCACAAACTGCCCGATTGGTTTCTATTCACCTGGATTGAAGACTAACCCTATAAATTGTGGTCTCCTAAATGCACTATACTATATATAGACGGTTAAGTCAATGCAGAAAGGTTCGGAGCAGGAATTCCGCATTTGGTCGGTTTATTTGGATAAGGTCCTGGAGTAAGGGCACATTTCCTGGCTAGAAGGGTGGGGCAAATTCGCAAGTCCTTGTTTCTCGAATTTGGACGGTTTGTTGTATGGCGAATATCGATTGCAGGGGCTCCGTTGGGGACCCTTTCATCGCTTCGCTCGAGGACAGGCCATTCGTCAAGACAGGGAACCCCAGAAACCTCGTAATGTTTGTTGCAAGGGCATTCTTCGATGTGAGATGATTACTAAAGCTTGGAACGCGTACAAACTATTCCGATGACCATGCGATCTGGAGGATCTTATGTTCAGAAAAGACCTGCTAAGAGGCAGAGTGGCTCTGGTAGTCGGCGGCTCGTCTGAAAGCGGCCCGGCAGTATGTGAGGTCCTGGCCCGGTACGGAGCGGACGTCGCCCTGACCTATCTGAGGCAGGAACCCAAAGGCAAACAGGTGGCTGAAGAATGCCGCCAGCAAGGGGTTAAAGCGAGTGTTTTCCACTTCGATCTGCTGGCCATGAACCAGGTGATTAACTTGGTTCCGAAAGTAGTGAGAGATCTCGGCAGGCTGGATATATTGGTCAACCTCGGCGGCCCTCCACCAGTTTATGCGGATTTCCGAGAGCTAGATGAAGCGAGCTATGACCTTATGATGGATGGTCACGTCAAGGGATGTTTCTTCCTGGCCAGAGAGGCTGCTTCACATATGGAGAAACATGATGGGGGCACGATTGTCAATGTATCCGCCACTAGCAGCCTGAAGTACAGCCATTCTGCCTTTGGCCTGGCCAAAGCCTGCGTCAACGAGATGACCCGTTTTCTGGCCTATACCTTTGCTCCCAGGGTCAGAATCGTCAATCTCATTCCCGGCATGATTGATATTGAGGAGACGGATGCCGAATTGAGAAAAACGCGTGCGGAACAGTCACCTCTGAAAAGCATTGTAACGCCCGAGGAGCTTGGCCTGCTGGTTGTGGGCGCGGCTTCACCAGTCTTCAAGAACGTAACCGGCGAAAGCATTCTGGCCGACGGCGGATTCTGGCTCCTCCATAGATAGACCGTTCGACCTTCGTTATCTTGAGGCTCTTCTGTTGCCCTGCGAGAATAGAGCGATGATTCTTATCGCTGGATCAAGGTGTGGATCTATCTGTTATCAATGACCCGTTTCGCCTTACCCTCTGAACGAGGTATGGACAGTGGCTCGACAATATTCACTTCTATCCTGAACCCGATAATGTCTTTAATCTTCATTTCTATTTTTCGGCAAAGTTCCGTTATTCTCCTTTCAGAAGCGTTTGCCCAAAAATCAGGTTTTGTTTCCACGTTTACAGAAACATGGTCAAGCCGCCTCTTTTTCGTTAGGTGGATTGCATAATGCGGTTCAGTTTCGTCAAAGCCAAGCATTAGGCTTTCCAACTGGGACGGGAAGAAGTTGATACCACCAACAATCAACATGTCGTCAGTTCGTCCTTTGATGGTTGTATGTCTAATCAGTGTCCTCCCACAACCGCATCTGGCCCTTTCGAGGGTGGTTATATCTCCAGTTCTATACCGAATAACCGGTAGGGCCTCCTTTTGAAGGGTTGTAAAAACCAATTCCCCAGTTTCTCCGTTCGGAAGGGGTTTTGATGTTTCAGGATCGATTACCTCAGGGTAGAAATGGTCTTCATTGATGTGATATCCCGCCTTTTCCGGACATTCAATGGAAACGCCTGGACCCCCGAGTTCTGTGAGGCCATAGTCACCAATTGCCAGTGTGCCCAATCTTTCCTCAATCTCCCTTCTCAGTTCTTCTGTCATAGGCTCAGCCCCATGAATACCAAGGCGTAAAGAGAGTGAATGCTTATCAATCCCCATCTCGCTCATTTTTTCTGCGATGGCGATGGCATAGGATGGGGTGCAATGGATGACCGAGGTCTTAAAATCTAGCATCATCATGAGCTGCCTCTCAGTTTGTCCCGAACTCGTTGGGATCACCATGGCGCCGATCCGTTCTGCTCCGAGATGATGACCGAATGCTCCTGTGAAAAGTGAATATCTAAAGGCGATCTGACACACATCGTCCTGACGGACACCCGCAATATAACAGTTTCTGGCCATACAATTGATCCAATTCTCCAGATCTTTTTGAGTGTAGAATACGGGCGTCGGTTTCCCTGAGGTTCCGGAAGAGGCATGGAGCCTTACGATTTGAGAATGAGGGACTCCACACAAACCATAGGGATAGTTATCTCTGAGGTCTGACTTATTCGTAAAAGGTAAGAGCGCAATATCCTCGACCCTTTCTATTTCCTCAGGATGGATCCCTTTTTCATCAAATCTCTGCCTGTAAAACTCGATTCTATCGTAGGCATATCTTACGACTTCTCTCAATTTTCCTTCTTGCCAGTGGGTCATCTCATCCCGAGTTAGTCCTTCAATCTTATCGTCCCAAAACATGATCATCCCCCACGGATACCCTCAAGGTCCAGTTTAGCGTAATGATATGTTTCCGGATAGCAATCCTTCTCTCTCGAGGTCTCGATTTCTTTTGATGCCATAACTGTTGATCTCTACGGTCTGAATGGCCCCTTCTCATTCCAGGGAGGGGGTGGCACTCTTCTTCTTTGATATCATTTCGTTAATTTCTTCGGGGTCCCCAAAATAGATACAATGAGCCAGGCAGACATTGTCAGCACAGGCCGGAACAAGTCCCTTATCCACCCTGTGATGACAAAGGTTACACTTCTGTGCTAGATCGTTCTCAGTGTTGAAAGCGATGGCATCGTAAGGACATGTCTCGATACATGCTTGGCATCCCGTGCATTTCTCATAGTCCATCACCACAATACCATCTTCTCTTTTAACGATTGCTTCTTCCGAGCATGCATCCACGCAGGGAGGATCATCGCAATGCCTGCAAACATTTACTTGGAAGACAAAATCTAGTTTATCATCAACCGTCTTGGGCCCGTCCTCTGAAACAGAAAGCAATTTGACGCCTTCAGCAACGTTAAGTTCCTGTTTGCAAGCCAATTCGCAGGTTTTGCATCCCCAGCAGGATTCGTGATCTATGACGAGAGCATGTTTTCTCATGAAATGCCTCCTTCCATTTCCCCACGCTGTATCTTGCACAGGAGTGTTCGGACGGGTGTAGCACCCATTGCAGGATCACAATCCGTATATGCGTTGTCAGTCAGAATATTAATATTCGATTCCTCCCAACCGTGGCCGGGGTCCTTTTTCTCCGGGAACCACCAGGCATGTTCTGCCCCGATAACCCGAGAGTCTATGCCGGCGAAGATCTTTGCCCGTTGTCTCACACTCCCCCGGGGAGATTCGATGACAACCCAATCTCCTTCATCAATCCCTTCTTTCTTGGCGGTTTCGGGATGGATTTCCACAATGGGGTCTCTGTGAAGTTCCCTCAGCCAGGGCATCTGTCGATTTTCCGAATGGAAAAAGCCGGGCAATCTCCTGCCGGTGATAAGGATATAAGGGTACTCTTTGAATAGTGCGGGCGTGCTGTACGGACTTTCGGGGGGTTCACGGAATTGGGGAAGGGGATCATAGCCCCATTTTTCGAGCAATGTTGAGTAGAGTTCAAACTTTTTGGTGGGTGTTGAAAACCCTTTTTCCCTGTATTTTCGATACCTGACATCCCCCCTGACATAATCCATCTTCTCAAAGTTCTGCCAGGTGATCCCCATGGGTTCCAGAATGTAATCCAACCCTCCTTCAAACGTATCCCACCAGTGTTCCCCCTGTCCCATTCTGTGAGCAAGGTCGTTTAGCATCTCATGATCGGATCGGCACTCACCCACCTGTATTACCCTTCTCCGTGGGAGGATGTAGCCATGCCGCTTCCAGAAATCTCCAACATAGTCCATCTCAAGCCATGTGGCTGCCGGTAAGACAATATCTGCCAGTTCAGCCGTAGGGGTCAAAAAGAAGTCGGAGACCGCCATGAACTCCACCCTTTCAAGGGCACGATAAACCTCTCTCGCATTGGCACGGGTCAGGACAGGATTGGAACTGATAAAGAATAGCATCTTCACGGGATATGGTTTTTCCTCCAGAATGGCATCCCAAACACATTTGGGATTGATGATGGCGAAATTTCCGGCCAGACGAAACCGTTCCCCTCCCAAACGCTTTGCTGCCTTTTCTTTGGGGAGCATTTTATGAGCACCGAACTGGCTCGCAGTCCTGATCTTCGGGGTTCTGAATAAGACCTGTCCGCCCGGGACATCTATGTTTCCGGTGATGCCCATCAGTGCCATTAGAACGCGATCATTGTCTGTACAGGTTACTTGTTGTTCAATGGCCACGCCCCATTGGATGCCCGCCGGTTTGGTGGTGGCAAACAGTCGAGCCGCTTCTCTGATTTTTTCCTTGGGGACCCAGGTAATCTCTTCCACCTTTTCCAGTGGATATTCGCTGATCCGCTTAATAAAAGGCTCCCATCCGTAAACATGGTTCTGCACGAATTCTCTATCATGAAGTTCCTCATTGACAATCACATTTAGCATTCCGAAGGCGAGTGCCGCATCGGTTCCGGGCCTCAGCTGAAGCCAGATGTCAGCACGGGCTGCAATACGGGTCAATCTCGGGTCGACAGCAATAAGTTTGGCTCCCCTGTCGAGGCTCGCTGAAAAAGATTCACCCTTATACTCGTCCGGATTACTGATGACCACATTGTTGCCCCAGACCATGATACACTTGGGATGGTTTTCGTAATCTACGATGACATTTGAGCCACAGGTGATGATGCTCGTGGCAATCCGGGGCCCGTAACAGAAGTGTCCTGCGGTCAGAACATTGGGTGTGCCGAGTAGATTCGCAAACCGGTAAATCACCGCTTCGTTTTCCCTGCCAGTTCCATAGCCCATGACAATGGATTCAGCCCCAAACCTCTCTTTGTAATCCAATATTCGTTCTGCAATGGTGTCCAATGCCTCATCCCAAGAGATACGCTCCCATTTCCCGCTTGCCTTCGGTCCAACCCGTCGGACGGGGTAGGTCAAGCGATCCGGGTGGTAGGCCAATTGTGCCGACGCGATACCCTTTGAACATAACGTGCCATGGTTTATTGGGCAATCAGGATCACCGGCAATTTTCATAACTCTACCGTCTCTGGTATAGACCAGAACACCGCAACCACCATGGCACATTCGACAATGGCTCTTAACGACAGAATCATATCCATAGGCTTCCATTTCCCTCTTCACATTTGAGTAAATGAATTCAGCCATTCTATGTTCCTCCTCACTGATAGGGC
>Ga0209636_10001149_pt1 | contig 26620 bp, 17 predicted proteins | sample DeeMarSWOR152_54_FD_187464 | JGI IMG/M metagenome (GOLD analysis project Ga0209636, IMG submission 187464) | Marine sediment microbial communities from White Oak River estuary, North Carolina - WOR-1-52-54 (SPAdes) (version 2) | ecosystem: Environmental > Aquatic > Marine > Intertidal zone >...
TTGTCTCCCCGCCACTGGCGATCTCCCTCAGCATGATTCGAGGCAATCCTTCATTCTCAATTAGAAAGTTGATATATGCTTCAACAAACTGCTCCAATTTTTTCCTCGGCTCCTGTTCAGAAATGACAACCTCGTTCACCTTTTGAAAAAGTCTTCGAACGATTGATCTCAGCACTTCTAAATATAGGAGATCTTTATTGCTAAAATAATAAAATAACATGGCCTTATTCACCCCAGCCATATCAGCTATCTCTTGCATCCGTGCGCCATCTTTTCCCTTTTCGATGAAAATCTGTTGCGCGGTCCGAAGAATTTTATCACGAGTTGATAACGTTTCTCCTGTTTCCATGAAGCCCCCTTTTTTAAAAGATTTAGATCATTGAATTTTTCAACCGTATGGTTTAACCAATTGGTTAATTATAGAAAAAAAAATCTTCAAAGTCAATCAAAATTTTTGAAAATATGAATAATTTTGGATGGGCTTTTGGTTTCAGGCAATGATTTGAGATTATTTATGTTGATTATCCGATGTAGAATAAAATTTTAAACGATTCAGCATATTGGTATAACGAGATGATTGCTTCGAATGGGGGAATTCTTGAACAATGGTTATTGTTTAGCCAGATGAAGAAATATCTGTAATTGGAGAGAATAGCTAATTGGAATTAAGGCGTAAGCCTTTTAATCCCTTCACCCCATAAAATCCTTACGGATTAACTCCCACTTCACATGTTACTTTCACATTTTAAAGATTGAGAATTTCTTATTGTAACGGGTTAGATATCTTTTCAGCCATCATTTATTATAGGAAGAATCTTTGTCTGCGATTTTCATAACTCCCATATCAGCTTGAAATGAAGAGAGTTCATCACGAACCACCTGTCGAAGCTCGGTTCGGATAAGTTTTTTTATGTCTTTTGCAGTCAACCATTCTCGTAACGCCTGGTTGATCAATTTTCCACAATCCTGTCCAGATGAAGCAAGTTTTTGGAACTGGTCAAATATATCCTTTTCGATACGAACGGATAGTTTTTTCGTAGCCGCTTCAAAACGTTGCCTGCGAGCTTCGGGACCTCTTTGAATTTTGGTTAAATCTGGAGGATTTTCCCTCATATAGGTTTGATAATCGAAATCTTCATCTTTTATAGTACTCATCAATCCATCTCCCTTCCGCATCAAAAGCGGTAATAATTCGATAAAGTGGTAAATCCTGATCGGAATAAACGACATATAATAATCGATCCCATAGAGTTCTTCCAATTAAAAGCCAGCGATCCTCGTGTCCATTGGGATCGGTTGATTCATAACCGTTTGGGTCATCAAAAGCGGCAACAACTTCATAAAAATGAACATTGTGTTTTTTAACGACAGCTTGATATTTTATCTCATCCCAAACAAAACCAATATCCATATTCTACTCGTTTTGCTTTTAAATAATAAATGGAATAACTCAATGGTCTAATATAAAAAAATTTTGTTAATAAGTCAATATGAATTTTTTAAATAGCTCGGTCCCCAAAAAAAATTATTTAATCTTCCTCTTAAAAACAATCTCCCCCCTATCCACCTTCAACGATCCAAACTGTGGATTTTGATTATAATTATATTTGCTTTTTGCTTCATCAGCAACATGTTTTTTCAGATAGAGACTCAACTCTGTTGAAGTGATGTACATATCCTGGTTAAAATCAGCCGCGCCTTTTAAGCCATTTTTCAGAATCCGAGTAAACAGTCCATCTACGGCTTCCTCTTTTTTGCCTCCTGCAGCGATGATATTTCTGGAACGTTTATCAACTTGATTTCTTAATACTTCAAAATCAATTTCTCGCTTCAAGTCATCATAATTGATCTTCGGTTTTTCAACGATTCCCAGGCCGCCAAAACACACGTCAATGATAAACAACATATCTTTGGCAGGAGATAACAGCGATTGTCTTCTCAGGTAGTCCATAGAGATATTTTTCGAATCAGAATCGAGGTTCGCATCACATGGCAACAGGTAACCTTCATCGTTACCTTCGATATTGGTTACCTGGTTTCCGTGTCCTGCAAAATAAAAAACGACCAGGTCGTATGAACCCGCTTTCTTTAATGTATCACTGATGAAGGCTCGGAGATTTTCAAATTTAGCATTCTCATTAAATAATGTGTAAACCTTATCGAATCCATAAAACTCTTTTAACAGCTTCTCCATAGTAGCTGCATCACTTACGGCAAGATCCAGGTCTGGTATGCGTTCATCCTGGTATTCATTGATACCAACGAGGATTCCTATTTTCTTTGAATACCTCATATCGTTTGCATACGGATTATGGATGATATTCATAGACTGACTTGATTTCGGTACTTTGTTTTCATCCAGGGCAATGGCTTCGATCAGGTTTTTGGTTGATTTAAGATCAACAGGTCTATCTTCAACGAACTTCTCTCCAAAGCGACTATCTCGAATTCCCTTTGCGCCCCGTGTTTTTACCACCTTTATCGTATCGATTGTATTGCCATTTAGCTTAATAACGACCTCTTTGATCTTATCGTAATTTTCGATCTCCAGATTTACGACAATGGTGCTCGAAAATGAAATCGGTCGATCAGGTGAATCAATTTTTAATTCTGGCGGCAAATCAGCCGATCGGTAATCAATCCAGGTTGCTGCTTCTGAAGATTTCCATTCATTGGAAGCGATGATTTTAACATCGTTTTTTCCTTCGTTCATTTTCATCTTAAAATCGAGATCGAAAGATTTGGGATCAGTAAAATTGGTAATCGTGCTTATCGTATCATTGTTTTGAATGACCTGAATCTTATTCAATGCAATTTGATCTGTGATAGTTGTTTCCAGCTCATAATTCTCATCTTTTATTCGAGCATCTGTTAAAGAGTTAATTTTGATCTCAGGCGGCAATGGGAGAAATGAGGCAAAAATTCTTTCGCTCTGTTTATTATTGCCTGCATAAGCCGTGACTTCAATTTTGTTACTTCCTGCTACCAGTGCCACCGCCCTTTCGAAATCCTGACTTTTAAGCTTGTTCTTGAACGGAATTTTGTCAATGATTTCATTATTCCTTTTGATCTCGATCAAACTGATGCCATGAGCATGAGTTGCATTACCCGACAATTTCAATTGGGGCTGTCGAATATTTTGTTCAATTTCGGCTAAATAAATTTCTGGCGGAGATACGACTTTTCCCCTGGTATAAGAAATCCCGAATTGATGACTTCCGCTTGAATACCCTGAAAGGTCTTCGGTGAGTGAATGCTGAAAATTATACCAGATCCCCAGGTCGCCAATTTTGAATTGCATCTGGGCAAAAAGGCTGCTGCCTTCCGATTGAAACTGACCATAGCCTGCGTAAACATCGAGCTTCTGTTGCAAAAAACTTTTTCGAAGGCCAAATTGGGTGAAAACGTCATTATCTTCTATATTGATATCAAACTGGGGAATAACAGGCAAATTCCTATAAGCAATGCCCATATTGATTAATTTTTGTTTTAGCACACCTGATTGATCAATCGAAATATCTGGCTCATTCAAATGATCGATTGACATGCCGATATATAAACCAGGCAGGGGTTGGGAGAAAAGCCCCAATCCAAATGAAAAGGCATACTGATTCGTTCCAGCTTCTATGGCTGGATCGTTGAAATCAAACATGGTGAATTTGCCAGTATCAAAACTGTATGTTAAAAAATTGGCATTCACCCCAATGGATAGAATATCTCTGTACACCTTCTGGCTGAGCAATAGCGAAAAATTCCCTCGCTGAAAAATATTGGAAGTAAAATATTGCCCCCGCACTCCAAAAGCCGTAGTCGATCCGATCGGCTGGGAATAACTCAAGAAATTATTCCTGAGATTATCATCCGAAAATCCCATGTGCAGCAAATGAATCCCCACCATTGCCTGGGGTCTGCCAATAAACACCAATGGCGCAGGATTATGAAAGCCAATATCAGCAGCAGGATAATAACTTGAATTCAGCGTAAACAGGTTCTGCGCCTGCGCATTTATAATACAAAATCCTATCATCAGCAAAATCAAAATTCGGGTTTTCATCGAACACCTCTCCTTTTCGATTAGTTGATTAGGTAATTAGTCCATTAGGTAATTGTGTAATTACGGAGTTACCCAGTTACCCTATTACCTATTTACCCAATTACCCATTTACACAATCATCTCATTAGCGTAATCGTTCCTTTATGCATCAATTTGGCATTTCTCAAAATAACATAAAGATAAACCCCAGGCTGCATTAAATGATTATTCTCATCAAATCCATCCCATTGTAAAATCGGATCGCTGCTTTTTGAAATCTCCCTGACTCGATTTCCTTTAACGCCAAATATTTTTATGGCAACCTCACTCGCCACCGAATCAGGAATGATGAAATTGACATGATCATTAAATCCGTCATCGTTCGGTGTAAATGGATTGGGGAATACGCTGAATTCTGATACTTTGATCACACCGTCCTCAGTCTCTACTGGGATGGACTCCGTATCTTCATCAAAAAGATTTGCTTCAATCCAGAAGATGTCCGTTGCTCCACCAATTGGTGCCGAGCTTTTAACTCGGAAGACAATTTCAAATAAAGTCCCCTTTATCTCGCTCAAGCCTTCGGCTCTTGCCATAGAGATGGCGATTTTGTTATTTTTATGTTTTGATACAATTAAAAAACCTTCAGCCAGACTCATTAAATCAATTTCAATAAAATCCAGGTATGTCGGATCATATTGTATAACAATTTCAAGCCCAGCGAGATTCTCCGCTCTACTAATCGTGATGGGAACATGAATAATATTTCCAGACGGCGCTTCTCTTTTTAAAATCTTGAGGGTTGCTGGAAATATATTATTCGTTAAAATAATGAAAGTAAACAAAAACAGTATTACAATTTTGCTTTTCATCGGAAGCTCCTTTTCAAAAATGATATTATCAAGAGTGCGGTGCCTTTATGCACCGCTTAGGGCATCGCATAAAGCATGCATTGCATAAAGGCAATGCACTCCTGTTTAAATGAAAGTGAAACGTCAAACGTGAGATGAGAGAAGAAAAACACTACTTCTCTCATCAAACACCCTCCTTTTCACTTTTAACTATTCCCTTTTCACTAAATCCCATCTCACTTGAGAAGAATCATCTTCTTCATACTCTGCCACTGCTGGCTTTCCACGCTCAGCTTATAAAAATAAACACCAGAAGGCACAGCATGTCCTGCATTATCCCGACCATCCCACACAATTGAATGAGAGCCAGCAGCGACTTTTCCAGTTGCCAGTGTTTTAATCTCCTGACCATTCATGTTATAAACAATCAGTTTTATTTCACTGGCTTCTGGCAAACTGTAACGAATTGTGGTTGTCGGGTTAAATGGATTGGGATAATTCTGATGCAAATTATACGCTTTGGGTACAGCCGTAATCGTTTCCTGATCCAGGTTGACATCGACCTCAATTCGCTGTGCCTTGCGGTCAAAAAGTCGGACTTCTTTGATTTTCAATTCTGGATTGCCATCCTGTTTTCCGTTGACTCTGAATTTCAGCTTAATGATTTCCCCCTGAGAATTCACCAATCCGTTGGTATTAATTAATGAGATTTTTGCCGTGCCTGGTTCGTTGAAATTCGTAGCCAGGTAAGATGATGGCACGGATGAAATAGCCGCTAATGCCATGAGAACCTGGGAATTATAATGAATCTCAAAACCAGAGGCAAAAATGTCATCTCGTCCATCAATCAAGATCGGTACGGTAATTATATCATCTGCCTTATAAATAAAGCTTCCCATGCTCACAATTGCAGGCCCAGATGTTTTATAGACCATTACTTTTGGCAATAAACCTTTGAGGGATTCTTTTAATATTCCTAATGCATCGCCTTCATCTGGCCAACCGCAACTGCTATCAAAATCCGCAGCCCATAATTGATAAAGTGAAGGCGTATAATTATAAACTATTATTTGAAGACAACGAATAGCATCCTGTACGTTTACCTTTTCATCAATATTGACATCACCCTTTAATTTACCAACAACCAAAACCGCAGTGGCAGAAAGAGTATCATTATAAGTTGCTTTTATCAAGCCATCTCCAGGGCCCGTTGCGGTAAAAGTTGTCTTTTCACCTGAACCTGGACTTATGCTGCCGATATTGCCGAACTTATTTTCCAACATCCAGTTGACTGAAATAGCCACTTCACTACTGTCGCTCCTTTTGCCATACGCACTGAATTCCCTTGTGTCGGCTATATTTAACGTATCTGTAGGTGGCTGGATAAAAATCCTCACTACTTCTATTGTATCAGAAATTACAGTAAAATTCCCGTCTTGAGTTGTAACAGGAATCGGATTCGTGTTTTCCTCATATAATGCAACAAGTTCGAAATGAAGCGGCGATGTATCACCAATATTGGCGCTTCCGCTAACTTGAAATTTTATATTAACGAACTCTCCTGTACCGCCTGGTAAGCCAGTCGAACATGCCATTGTGATGGCGATTTTTCCAGGCAAAGAATCTGAATGCGCAATTGTAAAACTGTCAGTAAGCGTTGTGGTTGATGCACTTACGGGATTTAATATAGTTGAATCACAGGTTACTTTAATCTCCGCTCCAGCGACACTTTTAGCATCAGAAATTTTTATTGGAATATTAACTGTATTACCTGGTGCCGCGGAAGTGTCAGGAATTTCGACAATTCGAGTAATATCTTGATACACACTGATTGAAACCGATTTAGGCTGGCTCCAATATCCACCATTATCAATAACGATACATATTGCTTTATAAGTGCCATTATTTTCATAAGTATATGTGTATTGATCAGTATCGGTGATAATCTTGTCAAAAGTTCCATCACCATCGAAGTCCCACATATATTTTGAGATTGTTCCATTTGGATCATGGGCAAAACATTTAAATGTAACTGTTAACGGAGGTTGTCCCGAAACAGGATCAGCAACAAGCGTATCGATCACTGGCTGTATTTCGCCAGGGTCTACTATTTCTACATCATCAATATACCAACCATCATCTACATTTAAATCCCCATCTACCCAAATTTGAAACATAATTAATACTTCGGAAGATTTATAATCATACAGGGGAATATCTTCCAGCTTCCAAGTATCAATTGTAATATTATTAAATTCTTTCACTGTATGCCATGTGTTGCCTCCATCTTTAGAGACACGGACATATGCATAGTCATAATATCTATCAGGAATATAGATTTTATGGTAAAATTGCATTTTTGGCAATTTAGATGCGGATAAATCGATAGGATGGGCAAGCAATAAAGTTGAAGATGAATTTGGTAAGAAATTACCCATTTCACTCTCTGTTATTGCATGATTTGGACTTCGGAATTTGTTTGTCGTTAATGTCCATTCAGGACCATACATCCAATTGTCAAGTCCGTTTTCAAAATCATCAAAGAATGGAAAAGGTACTCTTTCAGCATCTTTTTCTATAATTTCGACATCATCAAGATACCAACCATCTCCAACATAAGAATCGCCATTTGCCCACATTTGAAACATGAGTTGAACGGATGACCACTTATAGTTACTCAGGTCAATTTGATGAAAAGTCCATGAAGAATAACCACCACGAAAATCTTTTAAAGTTTCCCATGTAGTGCCTCCATCTTTAGAAAGACGTACTCTTGCCTTATCATTTGCATCAGGGATGTAGAATTTAAACCAAAATCTTAGAATCGGCGAATTTGACCTCGATAAATCTATTGGATGGGCGAGCATTAATGTTGAAGTCGAATTTGATTTGTAATCACCTGACTCCATTTCTGTGACAGCGTGATTAGAACTTCGAAAATCACTTGTTATTAATGACCATTCGGGACCATAAATCCAATTATCAAGTCCATTTTCAAAATCATCAAAGAATGGAAAAGGCAAAGTCCCAGGATCTTCTTTTTCTTTAATTTCAACATCATCTATATAAATACCATCACATTCAATATTCCCATCTGATATCAATCTAAACTGAATGAGTACTGGTTTAGTTTTATAATCCTTTAGATCAAATTGTTTAAAATCCCAAGAGGCCCAATGATCATTATAAAACCAATCATATATTACATTCCAACTACCACCTCCATCGGTAGAAATTTCAACAGAAGCCCAATCATTGCCACCTTTAATAAAATATTTAAACCAGAAAGATAACACTGGAGCAGTCGAAGAAGATAAATCAATTGGATTTGCCATTCTAATTACTACATCCGTGTTAGGTTTATAGTCTCCATCAGGACTATCTGTAATGCAATAATTAGGACTTCTATATTCTGTTGAAGTAGTATCCCAGTCATATCCACTTACAATCCATTTACCAAGCCCGTTTTCGAAGTCGTCAGAAAAATAAACCTGGCCGAGTGATAATGAAGGTACAACAAAAAGTGTAAGTATAACTAAAAACGCGAATTGCTTAGACTTCCCCACTCTAATTACTTTATTAGTTTTCATAATGAAACCTCCTTCTAATGTTATTGAAAATTAGATTTTTTACTCATTACCTCCTATCAAAAAGAGATGATTTAAGGTTACGCGCGCTTCCCCTCATAAATAAAGATAGTACACATTGGATTATTTTTTCGATTTTTTTTAAAAATTCATATTATCGATGCCCAAACTCAATCACCATAAAAAACTCACTATAATGAGCCATCACATTGGCAATATCTGTTTCGGAAACACCGCTATCGCCAGGCTTTTTAGTACCTGATTGAGGTGGTGAAATGACTATGGTATTTGGCGTCACATTTGCCGATTTCGCAGGTGGCCCGATTTTAATCTTTTTCAGCCCCCGTGTTTTCACGATTTTCAGTACCGTTTCTGAAACCAAATTCGATGAATCCCCCTCGATCAAAATCTCTAAATCTTTGGCAGGCTCGTCGGTTACAACCAGGTAAATCGTCTCGGTGCCAACCGTATTGTCAAGCACAAACACTTTAGATTGGCTCGGCAAAAAATACTCACCTGGTTGCAATGGATTGGCAATAGCGATATCCTTTCTCGGAAACAGCCACTGACCAACCCCCTTTGAATCCTCTTGAAAGATATAAACATATTTCTTTCGGGCGGGTCTGAGAAAGATGCGGTATTCATCATCGCTTTTCAGGATACTGGAGCCATCATAATTGACCAGTTCAGTCTTACCATCCTTGCGGATACGAAATACCGCCCAACTGAAGCCATAGAAATAGGGCATATCTTCCAGCATCTTTTCAATCGTCGCTCGATTCTCAGGCAGGTAAGTCACCACCCGTCGATTCACCGCCCGTTCGACTTCATCCTTTGCGCCAGGAATTAACGGCATACTTTTTCCATAAGCCTTCGTTGCAATCCGATTGGGGGCAATGTTGTATTTTTTTACCAAATAGTCGGCTGCACTTTTGACACGGCGTTGGGACAGTTGAAAGTTATAGCTCGCATCTCCCAGGTCGCAGGTATGCCCAGCCAGCTCAATCAATAGTTTTGAAAACTCTGGATCCAACAGCACCTTTGCCAAATTATCAAGCTGAGCTTTCGCCTCCGCATTCAAAGAATCAGAATCCAGCGCAAAGCTGATGGCAAGCCGCAATTCCAGATCACTGATTTTGAAATCGTCTCTCAACGAACGACTCTTTCGAAAAAATGATTTTAAGTCTTCGGGAGATTTAATTTGTTCCTTTTGGTTTTTTACAGGAATGTCTTGCGCTGAGGATAATGCAAATATCCAGAAGCTGAAAATACCAAGTAAAATAAGGATTAATGTTTTTGATTTTTTCATAAGATTCCTCCTGGTTCTAAAGTTTAAATAGGATTTCACTAAAATCAGTAACCTTATTTTTGCTTTTAAAACCTTAGTAACAAGCAAAATCTACAAACACCCTAACCTTATTACCTTATTTGACGAGAATAATAAGGTAATAAGGTAATAAGGTTAAATTTGTGGGTTATCATAATTCTACTAAGGTTGAAAAGACAAAAATAAGGTTCCAAGGATATTCATGGTATAAACATTTCGTCCCTATTTCCTTACTACCCTGGCTTCCTACTTATAATTATTGTACAGTCCAACCTCTTTTTTCAAATTATTTATTCTTTCAAAAAAAATTCTTTCTTATAGAAAATCCCTTTAATCCCCTTATCAATAGCTATTGCCCTCTGTTGAATTGTCAATAATAATCTATCCCGAAATTTTCGTTTCTGATCGGGGCTTGCTTCTTCATATTGATAATATGCCTCTTCAATATCCTTTGCCCGCCAGAACGAACATATAAAATAAATGGTCACGGAACCCTGGTGGATATCATCCTGAATATAAAAATAATTCTCTCCGCCTGGGATGGAGTAGGTTCTATTGCCGAGCAAAAAATGATTTTCCAATGAAAAGCTGGACAAAGGATATAACAGCTCAACTCCGTCATTGCTGTCAAATTGGAACAGGTAAAAATAGCAATTCTCATTGGTCGACACTTTAAAACGGTAGCCATCATGATTGCTTAATGATAAATCGGATAATTGCTGTATTTCGCCCTGAGACGAAAGCGAGGTGGAATCATCCTCACTCTCATAATATTCAAATTGTATCGCAAGATGCAGGTCTGTATTTAATTGGTCGGATAATTCTTTGAACTGACTGATCAGATTTTCATCTTTCACTTTGTTGAGACCATATTCAATTTTCCCTTTTACCTCAGAAAATTCCCCATACTCCAATGAATTTATAATTTGATCATAAGAGGGGATGCGACCAAGGATAAGAAAATAAGGTACTGCTATTAAAGCAATGATTGCCAGAATGATCAACCACTTCCAGGTATAAATTTCTTTTATTTTGGCTATTATTGCTTTCATTCCAAATTTAAATTTTTCGAACCAATTCCGTGGTGGGATCAGTTGAGTTGTTTTAAGATATTCTTCAAACAACAGATTAATCGCCTGTTCAACTGTTGCCACAGGATGTAAGACAATGCCCTTTTTTGTAAGACTCTCTTTCAAAGACAGGTCTATTTCAGCTTCATTCTCCGCAGGATAAAACAGCTTGTCCCCAGCATTGAGGCAACTGAGCGCTGCCCTGAATTTTTCATTGATCCCTGCAACTTTTTTGACTTGAGCTTTTTTTGTCGGTAAATCTACAATTCCTGTTGCGGCAACGGAAAAGTTTAATTCTCTCCCTGTTGCTCTCTGGAATATCTTTTGAGCAAATTTTAAGCTAAATGCCAGTCCACCACTTTTGCCAGACACGTTTCTTTTTATATCATCATCTTCGAGGTCGATGACTAAAAAATAATTTGCGCCCCGAGGAATAAGCGTCATTTTTTCTTTCTTTCGACTGTCCGGTCGCTCTGTTTTTGATCTAATGAATTGTGTCACGTAATAGCCGATGAGTGGCGATAAGATAGCGAGAACGATTCCAATTGCTATTTTGAGAAGTACATCTGAGAAAATTTCCATCAGATTTCCTTGTTTTTAAGATTTTTTGTAACTATCAATTTACAGGTGATATTTTGAAATAAAAACCGTTGAAACGATTATAAATCTCTGTTGGTAGTTGAATCAACACCCGAATGAATTCGGGTGTTTAGTTTAAATTAACTTTCACATTTTGTAATATATCGTAAGCTGCCCATATCCCTTTTTCCATTGATTCCTGGACGTCTTTATCTGGAATAAAAGTTTTTATCTGGATCCGCTCTTTTTCATTTGGATCAACGCTGAGAAATTCACATATTATCGAACTCGAGGTTTTATCATCAAATAGTCCGAAGGTTTCCATTGTTTCTCCTTGATTTGTAGCTGTCAGCCGTCAGCTTTCAGCGCTCAGCTTTTTTTGCTGATAGCTGATGGCTAAACGACCGTTTTCACCAATAATCTTAAATCAATTGCATCCATATTCTCTATTCGTTGAAACACTTCTCCTTCCTTGACAACTCCTTTTAAAAGCTCCCGTCCCTTTCCATCCACCACAGATATCATTTTCCCTTCAAATTGATCTCGTTGTTTTTCATTGATGGTTACAATGATCAGCCCTTTGTTCTTATCGGTTTCGCTCTCACGAATTTCAATTATGTGATCACTTTTCGTTGTTATTTTTTGTGGCCAGCTTTTCTCCCTGGTCGCAGCAGCTTTGCGCCAGGCAGTTTCTGCAAATGCGAATGATTCTTTCTGCCTGGTTGATGCCGTTGCTTTTTGCAGACAATCTGTACATAGTATTAAATGCTCAATTTCTCTATGATTAACCTGGGGAATATTTTCAAAAATAAAGCGTAAGTTCTGTTCATCGAGGTGACGCATTACCATAGAATTCCCCAGTCGATATTGTGCCCAGGCAAACAATGCTTTTTTAATAGTGATTTTCTTGTTCATCATTTTCTCCTCTATTTTCGAAGGATAATTTGTTGCAAGAAATCTTACTCAGAACTATTGTGACTATAAATTGCCTTGACATCAATAATCGTCCATCCCTTTTTCTCTAAGCAAAATTTCAATTTCGATTTCGCCTGCTCATTGATTCGATGCACTTTTGATATGTTATATCCCATTCCCATCACATCCACAATATCTTGCAACGTAAAATAGCGAAATTCTTTGAGCAGGATAATCAACATCTCATCTTTATTTAAAGTAATTTTCAGACAGTGGTCAGTCTCTTTACCCAATTTCTTCAAATCTTCCGATCCTTCAGATTCTTCATGATCATATTCATCGGTAAATTGATTTATAAAATCAGGATCATCTAATGATTCGATTAAAACGTCTTTTGCAGTCAGCTTTCGATAGTACTCAATCGCCATGTTCATTTCACCTGCTATTTCCTCTTCAGTCGGCTCCCTGCCAAGTTTTTGTTCGAGCTTTGCTATTACTTCTCTCATTTCCTTTATTTTGCGACGAGTTCGAAAATCAATAAAATCTTCTCTTCTCAGAAATCCTGATATGGCGTTATTTATCGAGTATGTTGCAAAGGTTTTAAACGCTTTGAGGATTTCTTCTTTATTTGGTTTTTCCTTTTTTGTACTCGCTTGGGGATCAAATTTTTCATGAGCATGAACCAGTCCGAAATACCCAACGTTGATAAACTCTTCGGCTGGAATACGCTTGATTCCGGCATTTAGCAGTATGCGATAGCGGATATTGGCGATACGCTCAAGCAGTTGTAGAAAGTCATCGGGATTCAGATAATCTTCATCTGGCATGAGAAGCTCTCCGTAATAATCAAAAATTTTTCGATCTTCCGTTAGGACAAATTGCCAATTTGTTCTACAGTTAATTATTGTACATTTTTGAATTGTTTTTTATAAGAATGTTGAAAATTTTATAAACCTGTGGATTATTTTGACCTGAATATTTCGTTTAAATCGAGCACATTGTAATTTTCAATATTTGTACCATTAGATTTGTGTCATTAAAATAACTCTTCTTACAATAGTAAGCATAAGCATTAATCTTAGAATGGATAACGTTGTTGAATAATCGTGGATGTAAACATAGATGAGAATTGACTGAATTAAAAATAGTCAATTTTTTAGTAAAAATCAAGAATTTTATTAACTCCTTACGATTACTATGATTTGAACGATTGATGTTTTTTCAATGTAAAAAGATGATTAAATTAACCCAGAATTTTAATAAGGATGATAAGGAATAAAGCTATTGTTTAAATCAAATCCCACTCAAACACAAAACTATCAATCATCCCATATTTGGGTTATTGATAATCAATTTAACTAATTTTGCTAACCATAATGTAACCCATTTGGGTTATTGACTCTCTCCATAAATCTTCTTAAATAATAGTCTTAATTGGAAAAAAATATCTGATTATATTTACAACAAATTTTAACACATTACCAAAGCAAAGAATTCTCACCAAATTTAAATCAACGAACTCAATAAATTTCTCATGGGATTATTTGCTAATTTAAGTTTTTAAATGCATTGATTCGGTTGATTCAATATTGAGCCGAATTATCAATAGAATTCACTTAATCCAAAAAACAAATTCACAATTAATCCAAAGCAGGAGGAACTAAAAGCATGAGGAACAAACTTTTATTTTTTGTAATCCTGTTGTTGATTCCTTCCCTGGCTTTCGCCGGTGTGACTGGAAAAATCTCCGGGAGGGTAATTGACAGGGATACGGGCGAACCACTGGCTGGCGCTAATGTGATTATTAAAAATACAAATATGGGTGCTGCCACCAATCTCGATGGTGAATATTTCATCATTAATGTGCCGGTGGGGACCTACACTATTGTGGCAAGGTATCTGGGCTACAAACAGGTGGAAAAGACAGACATGAAATCCATCCAGGATTTGACGACTACGGTGGATTTCGAATTAACCAGTGAGGTGATGGAATTAGGAGAAACCGTTACGGTTACGGCGGAGCGTCCGATGGTGAGTCGAGACGCTACGGCATCCAATAGACAAATCGAAGGTAACAAAGTATTACTTATGCCAAAAGTAGATACCTTTGAAGATGCTATCAGCCTTCAGGCAGGTGTGGTTGATAATCACATTCGAGGGGGCAGGGGCACGGAAATCAGTTACATGGTCGATGGAATGACCGTGAGAGATCCTTTGCAGGGCATTGTGGGTGCGACGATTAACAGAAACGCCATCGATGAGATCGTCTTGCTTACTGGAGGTTTCAGTGCCGAATACGGTCAGGCAATGTCAGGAGTTGTTAATCTGGTAACAAAGGAGGGTGGAAATAAATACTCAGGACAGTTGCGCTATACAACTGATGAGCCGTTCGATGAAAAGACTTTCTCTGCCAATGACAACACTTATGAATTGAGCTTTGGGGGACCTTTTCCTGGTCTAAAAAAACTGAAATTTTACTTTTCTGGTCGCGTATTTACGACAGATTGTCGAGGGCAGTACGATGAGGTCTACTTCCCTAGAGATGGCAACGACTCATATAAAAACACAATCAATAATGTCATCATCAATGGTGGCCCAGGCTATAAAGTTCTTGATCCGGCTGGCAATAATATTGGCTGGTTTCCGCATAATCAGGAACAGCAATACAGTGCCCAATTTAAATTTACCTACAACATAAATCCGGACATGAAAATTATGTTAGGTGGATTTAAAGCTCGCGATCAGTGGGATGAATATGATTGGTTCTGGCGTTATTCCTCGCAACAAGAAGCTTATGATTCATTGGGCTGGGCTTATACGCCGAGTCTTAATATGCTGGATCATTTTCCTTCCCGAATGCAAAAGAGCGAACAGTACAAACTGAACTGGACGCACACGCTCAGTTCAAAGACTTTTTATACCGCAAACATAACATATTTTAGCAACTATGATAATCGTTGTAAACGAAAACTTCGTGAAAATAAGGATCGATTTCTATCCTTGTTTGAAAATTGGTGGGAAGATTATGAATTTGTCCCTATAGACAATCGAGATAGCGACGGCGACGGAGTTTGGGATCAATTTTCGTATCGACAATCCGGTTTCTCCAATACACCACGCTATCCCTGGGATAATCCTTACGGTCTTGCCAATGTCTTTCGTGGTGGCGGAGATACCCGAAGTGGCAGCAATAACTATGAGAGCAGTTATCTGGCGTCGAAGTGGGATTTGGTCTCACAAGTCACGGTGAACCACCAAATAAAATTTGGTTTCGAATATTTCATGTACACGATGAAAAAAGATTATAATTCTCTGCCCCATGATCCAGTACCTTTTGAAGATATTTATGAATATGAGCCAAAAACTGGTGCAGTATATCTCTTAGATAAGATGGAATGGCAGGGAATGGTGATAAATGCAGGTTTACGATTAGATTATATCGAACCTGATGCCAGGGTGAGATCCAATGTCCTGGATACTCGTGAAGACGCTGAATGGAGCAATGCGGATACCAAATGGCAGCTCAGCCCTCGAGTCGGTATCTCTCACCCGATTTCCAGCAGGACAGTCATGCATTTTAACTATGGCTGGTTCTTTGAGCAACCGCGGTTTAATAGCCTTTATGACTTTGTTGTGATGCCAACTCGGTTATTACGCCGGGGCAATCAGAATATTGGCAATCCCGATTTAGGAGCTCAAAAAACCAAAGCCTGGGAATTTGGCGTTGGACAGCAGGTTACCAATACCTTTAGTCTTGATGTGACAGGGTATTACAAAGACTTATACGATATCGAAGGAATTCGATTTATTCCAGCCATCCCATTTAATTATTCCGTCTTAACAAATTCTGAATATGGAAAGGCGTATGGTATTGAATTTTCATTGAAGAAGCGATATAGCAATAATTTTAGCTTCGATATTAATTATACTATCGCCTGGGCACGAGGTACCAGTTCAACCCAGTTTCAACATTATCAATTAGTCACCAATGGACCTCCCGATCCTTACACGGGTCAAATGAGAATCTATCCCCAGGTTGATTATTGGTTAGATTTTGATCAATGCCATACAGCAAATATCATTCTTGATTACCGTTTACCAGAAGGAGCTGGACCCCGCTTGTTCGGCTATAAAATTCTACAAAATCTGGGAGTAAATCTTTTATGGCGTTATCATAGTGGTCAACCCTATACACGTGAAGATTCTCGGGGCAATCAAGTGGGAGAATTCAATGGCGCTCGTCAACCCTCGTATATGCGCACTGATGCTCGAATTAATAAGGATTTCAAACTCTGGGGAGTAAGCTATTCTTTCTTCTGCGAAATCGAGAATTTGTTCAATGAGCGTAGAGCGACCAGTGTCTATCCACGAACTGGTAGTCCCTATTGGGATGGCAAGGTGTATAATATGGGTTCCTCCACATTTATTAATGGAGAGGATCCAGAGTATGGTGCCAATGCAGATTTAGGAATTCAAGAATGGAATCCGCAGCCGTATAATGAAAAGGGGCATGTTCAACAGGCTGAACCAATCGACTTAAATGGAGATGGAGACTATGAGGATGTTGTTGGTGCTCAAGATGGTATGGTGACTCCAGAAGAATACTACAACGCTTATTTGCGCTACATTCACGATAATTACGCCCGGAAAACCAATTTTATGAGGGGTAGACGTTTCTGGATTGGTTTTGAGGTTTATTTTTAGGTATATAATTTTGAATATTGAATCATAAATGTCGAATATTGAATATCGAATAAAGAATAAAGAAGTGAATTTCATAATGGAGGTTATAGCATGAAAAGAAATTTCATATATTGGTTGTTATCAATCTTTTTGATTATGACCATGATTATTTTTAGTATAGATATGCTTCATGCGAAAACTAAGCTTGGTTCGTCCAGGACAAAACTGTTGAAACAAACCTATCCTGACAACATGTTCGATCTTCGTTATCATGATGTCGGGCAGCTTTACTTACCCATCACGAATTATGGTATTCATGCAAATGAAATCAGTACCGGTAATGCTGGAGGTGTTTGGCCCAAAGGCTCTGGTCAAGCCTATATTTTCGGTGCCGGCATCTGGATCGGATCGATTAAGGATGGGAATAAATTAGTGGCTGTCGGATACAATCCCAACAGTGGTCAAAGCGAACTGGTGCCCGGTTATGAATACGACGATACTCACAATTACGATTTTGATCCAGAAGGTGTTAGAGTATTGATGAGTACCGATTATCCTGCTCAAATAGAAGAAGAAAATTTACCTGATTGGCCATTCGGTTATTATCATCCCGATCCTGATGGAAATCCGGAAACAGATGATGCTGATACAGTGTACGCATGGGCAGAAGCTGGCGAAGGCTACAAACCGGTGACGGTATCCGTTCAGGATAGCTATGCCTGGTTTAGTGATGTCGATCAGACCTACAAATTTGATACCAGTGCAGATATTTTAGGTATCCGAGTGATTCAGCAGGGTTATGCCTGGAACTATTTTTTCAATCAGAATTTTGTTTTCCTGACTTATGATATTATCAATGTTTCAGATGAACCATTGAATGATACATATTTAGGTGTCGTGGTCGATCCTGATGTTGGAGATGCACAGGATGATATGGTTGGTTTTGATGAAACCAGAAACCTTGCTTATGCCTATGATGATGATGGCAGGGAATCGGGTTGGTCAACCAATCCTGGGTATGCTGGTTACGTATTTCTGGAAAGCCCCATTGATCAAGAAACTGGTGAACAGTTAGGATTAACCGCATTTCGTATTTTTACCATCGATGTTGATCCTGGAACCGATGTGGAAAGATACGATGTGATGGCTGCTAACGGTATTTATGATGTTGATTCGAGTCCTGAAGATAAAAGATTCTGTATGCCAACTGGACCTTTCACTTTGCAACCGGGTGATACAGCACGAGTTGTCGTTGGGATATTGTGCGCTAAAGATTTAGAATCGCTTCAGGCGGCTTGTGACTTAGCCCAACAAATGTATGATGAAGGGTGGGTAAGTCCTTCACCACCTCCAGAACCAAAAATCACACTGATCCCTGGTGATGGCGAAGTGATAATACTCTGGGATGATAAGGCAGAAACAGCTATTGATCCCGTTACCAAGGAGCAGGATTTTGAAGGGTATCGCCTTTACAAAAGCAGAACTGGAATCGGACCCCTGGGCAACTGGAATCCCCCTGATCCCACAACTGAATGGCAACTAATCGCTCAGTGGGACATTGAGGATGGTATTTTAAATGGTGCTCCAATAAATCCTGATGATGCTTATGATGAATATCATCCAGATGATAAATATTTAGGCGATGATTCAGGATTGGTTCACATGTTCAGAGATGCCGATGTCATCAATGGGGTGGAGTATCACTATGCGATCACTGCTTATGACCAGGGAACACCTGGATTGAGAAGTCTGGAATGCGGTATTATATTGGGGCAAAATCGAGCATCTATTCGATCGGGATTCTATAAATTGGGTTATGAAAAACCTTTGGCATTAAGAACTGAACATACAACAGGTAATGCAACCTGTGATTTTCCCCGAATAACTATCTCTCCACTTACACATGAAGTACTTAATGCAGAGTATGAGATCAGTTTTCAGGTCAGTGACGATGTAAAAACTTTCTCTGTAACAAACCTTATTAATGGAGAGGCTGCCTTATCAAACTGTGCGAATTTAAATGGTGAACAAACCTATCTAAATGGTGTTTATTTAGTCCTTCAAGATGAAGCTGAAAATGGCAGGTTCAAATCCGGAGGCTGGGTAGGTGAAGTTGAAACAAACTGGTCTATCGAGAACTTTTATCCCTTAAAACCTTTCCCGGTTGACTATGAAATTCGATTTACAGAACAAGGAGAGAAAACCACCTATCCTCCGAATCTTAATCTTCCATTTGAAATTTGGAGGATTATGCCAGATACAAGTTATAAAGCAAAAAATGTATATATTTTTACAAATGGACTGAACGACACGACTGATGAAATGAGGAACAATTTGACCAGCGGGGACGAAATTAAAGTCATGGAAGATTATTATGATGAGGGGACTGGTACATGGAAATCTACTTTTACTTTGCAGTTCAATGTGGTGATCCCTGATTCAAATGAAATCGTCCCTCAAGTTGGTGACGTTTATAGGATAGTTCTTACCAAGCAGTTTAGTGAAAGTGACAAATACGTGTTCAGTACAATCGCAGAAAAAATACAGCCTGCGGAGTCAATGCTTGACAATGTCAAAGTTGTACCCAATCCTTATATCGTTCGAAATACATGGGAGCGAAGTAGTGATTATGCTCGCTTGCAGTTCATTAATCTCCCTGAAGTTTGTACTATTCGGGTTTATACTCTGGCTGGCGACCATGTCCGAACTATCGACCATAATGAACATATCGAAAGCGACAAACCAGGATGGGAATGGTGGGATCTATTAACACATAATGATCAAACCATAGCGGCTGGTGTTTATATTTTTCATGTGGACGCACCTGGTATTGGCGAATACGTCGGTAAATTCGCCATTGTACGATAATCGATTTTTAATTTGATTGGGTAACCTTTAATAACTCAAATAATTAAGGAGGAATTTAAGAAATGAAACGAATTATCTGTTTGACTATAATCATAACATTCATTTTTTCGGGAATGGCATTGGCTCAGTTCTCAAAACGAGGAACATCAGGTGCCCAATTTCTGAAACTTGGTGTAGGTGCTCGTGCACAAGGAATGGCTGGTGCTTTTACTGCTATTTCCAATGATGCTTCTGCCATTTACTGGAATCCCGCTGGGGTGGCTCGGATTCCACATAATGAAATTATTTTTTCATATACAGATTGGTTTACAGATATTAATCATACTTTTGTAGGTTTTGTTTATAATTCTGGAACCATTGGAAATTTTGGTATCAGTTTAACTGCTATAACGATGGGAGAAATGGAGGTTACGACGCCCGAAGAACCGCAGGGGACTGGTAATTTTTTTAATGCTTCTGATTTTGCCATTGGTATAACTTATGCGAAAAACATGACAGATCGTTTTTCTTTTGGGATAAAATTAAAACTAATTCGTGAATCGATCTGGGACATGAGTGCCACAGGTGTTGCTGTTGATCTTGGAACGATTTATGATATCGGTATTAATGGTCTGAAATTAGCAATGAATATGGCAAATTTTGGGCCCGAAATGCGTTTTACTGGTGCTGGTTTACTGACGCAATATAATGCTTTCCCTGAAGCTGGCAATGTTGCTCCAGTAGATGCCGATATGAAAACTAAGTCCTATCCTTTGCCGATGACATTTCGTTTTGGCTTAAGTTATGCCTGGGATCCTTTCGGCGAATCAGTTAATGTGACAGAATGTGTTGAATTTGTGAAAACAAACGATCGAGCCGAAGCACTTATTTTAGGAGCAGAAACTGCAGTTCTGGATATGTTTTTTATCAGGACAGGATTTAACACCGTTCAGGAACAAGAAAGGGAAGAAGGCTTCTCTGCTGGAGTCGGTGTAAATTTCAGATTTGGAAATCATAAAGGCACTTTCGATTATGCGTTTACCGATTTCGGGCGACTTCAGAGTATTCATCGTTTTTCATTTGGTTTTTCTTTTTAAACCAATACTGTAGGACAAAATGACATTTTGTCCTACAGATAGAAAAATATTATTTCCAGGGGAGAACTAATTAATTGTTTATCAATTCCCGTTTTCAAATAATTAAAAAATAAATCTCCCCTGGTTTTAATTTTTATCGAGTTAAATAGTGAAATATCAGACGTGGGAGGAAAAAATTATAAAATTTAACAAGCTCTTTCAAGAGCTTAATAATAGGAGTAAATAATTGTCTGAACAAAGCCTCTTTTTCATCAGCGAGTTTTTTATATTGATCCAGTGTCATTTTATCTCCGACTAAATGAGGAAAATTGAGTCTTTTAAAAAGAGCCATCTTAATATTTCTGAAGATGGCTCTTTTTTTCAGGATTATCAAATTATTATTATCTTTTTCGTTGCGATATCTGAATTGATTTGCAACTGGTAGATATAAACACCACTGGATAAATGTTGCCCGTGATTATTTTTGCCATCGAAATAGATCGAATGATAACCTGCTTCCCAGGTTTCATCCAGTAACATTCTAACTTCCTGGCCTTGCAAGTTATATATCTTTAATTTCACTCGACCTTTCTCAGGTAATCCGAATCGAATATTTGTTAAAGCGTTGAATGGATTGGGGTAATTCTGTAATAATTGAAATGAAGTCGGTATGGCATTTTGAGCAATAAATTGAATTTTTGCTAATGGTTCTATTATCTCAATTTCATCAATGGACAATCTATGAACATCTAAATAATGAGAATCACCCGTTTTCACATCAGGAGCAATATCTAATCGTACAATTGCCAATATCTCACTTCCATTGACAGCTTCACTTCCTGTTAAGGCAAATCTTAATATATCGTCATTTTGATGATAGGTTAGTGCCCATTTTTGTGTAATATCAGTTGTGATAATCTGTTTTAGTTGAAAAATATCAGGATCAAACTCCAACTCGGCACCAAATGAATAAATAGACTGTGAACTGTTTAGTTGAAAAGGTAATTCGATAGTAGAACCTATATTAAAGTTGAACGTATATCTTATATATAGCACAGCCTATTTTTTAGTGAAAACATTAGTGAATGGATACCTGTTAGCCTATAATCACCAGGTGACCTGGAACGGAAATAATGAAAACGGACAGAAAGTTGCGGCTGGAATTTACCTCTACCAGTTGCAGGCTGGCAATTATAAACAAACCATGAGACTCATTCTATTGAAATAAACCTAACCGCCATAACCTTTGAATGACGAACAGGCTGGGTGTTGTTTGCCCAGCCTGTTTGTTTTTTTGTAAGATATTTCTATTGCTAAAGATACTAATTCTGAATGTAAAGTGATATATCGATAAGAAAATAAAAATTATCTAATAAGCATTATTTTTGAATAAATAGATCATTCCATAATAAGTTCCCACTATCATATCAAAATCATTATCCCCATCCACATCAGCAAAAGTAAGTGCTGGATAAAGACGAGCCATACAAGAGGGATAATTATAAATTTCATAAGTTTTTACATGCCGCCAAATAGGATCACCGCTGGTGTTCGTTCTTTCATAAAAAGTAATTTTACATGGTTTTGTACTCCAAGAAGGGTCCATCCATAAATAAGCAAAATCTGAATCACCATCGAAATTCAAGTCTGCAAATGATGGCGAACTATAATCATCATAGGTTCTGACTGAAAAGTTTGTGAAATTTGGATTTGGAGACCAAAGTGGCTCTGTTGAAGAGCCAATATTCTCAAATCCATTATTTCTACATTCATGTTTCTCACCTATGAATAAATCTAAATCACCATCTCCATCAAGATCAGTAAAAGCTGGCTGCGCATGGGAACCTATATCTCCTATTCCTAATGTCAAATTATTATCTTCTTGCCATTGGGGGTATCCTGGAATTCCAGTATTCCGATAACCTTTTACAGTGCCATTACCAAGCCCAACGAACAAGTCAAAGTCTCCATCTGAATCGATATCACAAAAAGCTGGAGCAGGATAACTTCCTGGGATAAAATTTAAATTAAAGTTGGTCTGTTCACGTATAAATACATAGTTATTACGATTTCCAGCATTATAAAATGCATATAGTTTTCCATTAGATTCGCCAACTACAATGTCTAAGTCTCCGTCATTATCCAAATCTGCCAGAGCTGGATTGGAATATGAACCCAAATCTCCTATGGTACTAATTTCACCCATGAATGTAAAACTTAAGTTGTTGATGTTAAAGAATTTTTTTGCATTGACATATACGGTTCCATTACCACCATTAGAAGTAAAATTTATGGTACTCTGGTAGGTTCCAATTGGCAAATTGCTTCGATTTATTGAAATCACAATATTTTGTGTCCCACCAGGTGCAATTTCACCTTGAGTTTGAGAAGCAGAAAGCCAACTATCGCTTATAGTGAGATTCCAATTGAGACGCTCATCTCCTTTGTTTAAAATTAAAATGGATTTAGAAGTGTTACTTGTTCCGAAATCAAGAGTATCCGGATAAAATGATAACAAAGGACCAATAATATTTGAAACCTCCATTGATACCGACACTTGACCATTAACACCATTTGAAGTGATTAGCACTTTTCCATTATATTTATCAGGATTTAAGCCAGATCGGTTCACATGCACCCATACATACCCTTCATTTGTTCCTTGTTGTGGTTCAATCGAAAGCCATGAATAATTTTCTGTTAACTCCCAATTCAGATTGCCTTCTCCTATGTTTTTAACCTCAAAATTTAAGGAGTCCAGATCAGTGGAAAAGTCTAAAGATGTCGGGGAATATGATAAAATAGCTTGTGAACGCAAAATTTCAATTTGAGCTTTATTATTCTTTCCCTTACTAATGTTTATAGTTTCGGTCTTAGTTTGAAATCCTGTTTTGCTAAATACGAACTCACGACTTCCTGATTGAATATCTTCATAAACTATCACTCCGCTTGTATCTGCTAACCTATCGCTCATTCCATCCGTTGTTACTTTGACTCCAGGAACTCCTTTCAGATCTGAATTTACTTTCTCGAAAACAAAGATGCTAAGTTTTGTAAGGTTTGGTTCAAAGGGATTGTCACAATACAGAAAGAATACTCCCCATAAAATAAGTACGCTTTGAATTATTTTTGAAATTTTATATAACATTTTCTTCTCCTTTCAAAATTTTCTTTAGATTATTTATGTTTTCAATTAATAGTTTTTAAAACTCTATGCCGAAAGAAATCTGACTCGTCGCTCCCTGCTCTAAAACATCCTGCAAATATGCGAAGTCCAATCGAAATCCAAAATCTTTTCCTTTCCAGCCGATTGAAGCACCAGCGGTTAATTCTCCATTGGCTATACCGCCTCTTAAAGCAAGAATATCAGGAAGCAGCCAGACTTCACAGCCGCCGAAAAGTTGTGTCTTATCATTATTTTCAGTATCAAACTTCAACGCATCCAATGTGAATAATATTGGCAATGCTAATGGTTTTATACCGATGCCAGCACGATATGTCTTAGTTAAAATCTCACAAAAAGCTGACTCTGTATCCCATTGAAGTGAGCTGAATATATTCTTAGCGACAAATCCTAAGTAAAACTCTTCTTTCAGATTAACCATCACTCCAACATCAAAGCTGTAGCCCTTCGCTTTATAGTCCTGTAAAAACTGAAGTAAATACTTGCCTGTTGCACCGATGCTACAATATGAACCGATTTTATAGCCATAACTTAACCCGAGAGCCATCTCGTTATCGCTAAAATATTCAGTGTGTATCCCTTTGGAGTCTCTGCCATCAATATTTGAAACACCAAACTGTTTCCAGTGAATTCCTAATGTTCCACAATTTTCAGAGGGAAGAGAAACTCCAGCAAAATTATGCCTGCGGTCCATACTCATCAACGAGTACATAACATTTAATTGGAAATTATCTATGAATCCCAATCCAGCAGGATTCCAATAACCAGCCGATGGATCTTGAGACAATGCTGTAAAAGCAGAACCCATTCCATTCGCTCGTGCATTCACCGGGAGCCGTAGAAAAGCACCTGGCAAGCCACTATCATCCCCTGCAAATAGAAACGTGTTTGCAAATAAAGGGATAATGACTGATAAAACTGACAGCATAATGATTTTTCTTAACATTGTACGTCCTCCTCGTTTTTATTAATTTTAGATTCAATTTAACGGCTTATCCCAATTTTTCCAACAATGTCATTTCCTGAAGCAGGTTTTATAATGTAAAAATAGACACCATTTGCCACGGTATAATCATTTTTATTTTTTCCATCCCACGGTACCTTTATAAGGGTTTCGTCGGTAACCTCAATGGTTATGACATGTGAATTTGCGGCATTGTAAATCTCAATATTTGTTTTACCCAATTCGCACAAGACAAAGTGACCGATTTCCTTATTAGGATTATAGGGATTTGGATAAAAATAGCCACAGGTTGCTCCTTTACAAGCTGAAACAGTCAGATCGTAAAGAATAGGGGATGCTTCACCAGAATGAATTTGTAACGTAACCTCAATTTGAAGATACCTTCCAGGTGAAGTTTTCGCTAATTTCACTCCATTTAGTGCCTCTTCCCATGGTGACCAGGTCACATTATTATCGGAACTGCGAACACGTGTTGTGACCGACGTTCCTTCAGGTTCCAAACTATTCCATGATACATTTCCCCATGGTGTTTTTTCAACTTCTGAATCATAATTTACTGTCCAGGTCCCTATTTGAGTTGTTACTGTTCGAATAATAATGCCAGTCATATCACTATAACCATAGTGATAACCTCCAATTATCTTCTTTTCGAGATCAATACGGTTCGTGGCAGGATCAATTCTTTTGATGTATTCATCTCCATAATTAACAACCCAAACCTTACCTTCGGCATCAACAGCAACTCCTGTTGGTGTTTTTCCTACATAAATATTTTCTTTAACTGTTCCATTATTTGACCATCTTGTGACAGTGCCACCATAAGAATTAGCAATCCACACATCACCATCGTCTGTAACTGCAACGCCTCTGGATTGATAATATCCATCTTTAGTCCATTCCTTTACACCAGAAGCTACATTAACACGAGAAAGTTTTTTCCATTCCCAACCTGACACAAACAAATGATCGTTTTTATCAATTCCGAGTCCATAAACAAAATGACCCATATTAATTGTGTAAAAAGTATCATTTGAAGGATCAAGTCGTAACAAACGATTTGTAGACCGCCCTGAAGACCATAAAATACCATGCCCATCCATGATAGCACCATAAGCGGTATGCCCAACAGATGAAACATCAATCGTTTTTAAGATCAGTCCATTAGAACCATCGATGTAGTAATATTTCATCGATCCAGTAGTACCAGCCCATAGATTATTATTTGAATCAATCGCAAAACCTCTGGGTCCAGGATAATCATCATTATTAGCATAAGGTCCGGGATACTGCCCTGGTAAATATGTGCCCTCTTTTCCAGGAATAAGGATGATTTCAAAAAGGACACATTCATCCTCCCCCCAGGGCAAAATTTCACCCCCCTTAATGTTTCCGTCTCCATTGACATCTCGTGATGTTTCGATAGTACCATTGCCGTTTCTGTCAATATACTGACTATTTTCATAAAGCCCAATTTTAACGGCGGTACCCGTTCGCCTATTGCCCA
>Ga0209636_10001150_pt1 | contig 26604 bp, 26 predicted proteins | sample DeeMarSWOR152_54_FD_187464 | JGI IMG/M metagenome (GOLD analysis project Ga0209636, IMG submission 187464) | Marine sediment microbial communities from White Oak River estuary, North Carolina - WOR-1-52-54 (SPAdes) (version 2) | ecosystem: Environmental > Aquatic > Marine > Intertidal zone >...
TCATCATCGCTATGAGAACTTTGGATAAGACCAGAGCCCCAGTCGGAGCAGCAGGAGTCGGTGTGGCTAGGGCTGCGCTTGAATACGCAGTTGAATATGCAAAAACACGAAAACAATTCGGGAAGCCGATTGCTCTCTTTCAACACATAGCTTTCAAGATAGCCCAATTGGCTATGGAAATAAACGCTGCCCGCCATCTTGTCTGGCATGCAGCCTGGCTTATGGATCATGAAAAGCCTGCCGGAAAAGAATCGGCTATGGCAAAGGCTTACGGATCTGATGTGGCCATGAAGGTTACCACAGAAGCCCTCCAGATTTTCGGCGGGTACGGATACATGAGAGATTTTCCTATGGAAAAGTTAATGAGAGATGCCAAACTGCTTCAAATTTATGAAGGGACGAATGAAATCCAGCGCTTAGTGATTTCTAGAGAAGTGATAGGCCCCATAATCAAGAAATAAGAAAATATAATAAGAACTTGTTCTAATTTCTTTCTATAATATCTATTAAGTCTTCTTCCACAGATTTGGTAGGAGTTTCTATAATTCTTCCGACTTCTTGGTTTTGAAAATAAATGATAAAGGTCGGAATTCTAACGATATTTTTTCCTTGAATAAATTCCTTTCGAGCTTCTTTTTCCCTTGGAATACCGATATAAGATGTGGAAATGAAGGGATTATCCGCCATCTCCATAATTTTGAAATAAGCACTGACATGTTGCCTGCAGTCAGGACACCAACATCCCATAAATATTTCAATATGGATTTCTCTGTTGATAGTTTTAATCTTTTTGATTATTTCGGATTTTGGATTGTAAGAGGCGACCAGTTCCTGCCATTCAGGGTTATTCTTTAGGATCTCCTCTTTGCATAGGGGACCAGTTAAATCTTTTTCGCTCCTCAGGTAAGGAAACGAAAATAGGAGAAGAATGACAAAGAGGGAAAATATTCTATTCATGGATATTTTAGATATTATAGAAGTGCTAGGGAGGAACTATCTTAGATGGTGCCTGGTTCCTCTTCAGTGAAGTATTCGGGAATTATACCTAAAACTTCTACTCCTGCGCCTTTGGCTAAATCTATGAGCTCGATAACTCTCTGGTAGTGGATTCTTGCGTCGGCTCTGATGAAGATTGTTTTGTCATGACGGGTAGAGTATAACCGTCTGAGTTCTTCCTGGACAAGGTCATATTGATAGACATCTTGGTTGATCATAACAGTATTATCTTTTTTTAAAGTCAAGACAATCAGACCCGCAGGAGTTCCTGATGTGTCGCTGGTTGTTTCAGGAAGCTTGATATCGATTCCCTTCTGGACCAAGGGAGTTATCACCATAAAAATGATGAGCAACACCAACAAAACGTCGCATAAAGGCACGACATTCGGTTCAGCTTTTGCCTTACCCCTGGACGGCGTAGTTACAGCCATGATTTCCTCCTTGTATCCTTCAGGTCTAGATTATAATTTTATGATAATTATTTTTCCTTTGTCAACGTGTTTATTGATTTTGTAAAGATTTTTTTGCATGACGGACTTGGAGACATGTTTATTGATTTTTTTCTCCTGTGCCTATATATTGGGTAAGAGAAAGGAGGAGAGATGAGAGAATTAAAAGTCGAGGTCGTTGAGATCAAGGAGCGGTGTGGAGCCAGGCACAAAGTGGGAGATTGTTTTTATATCCGTGGCGAAGGAACAATCGAAATACCGCCAGGAAAGAAGGTCTGCATATACGCTTTAAACAGTCTTTTTCCTTTTCTGACTGCCAAACAGAGAGAAGATGAGATTCTTGATGATGACTGGATCACTGAGACAGAAATACTAAATTGTCCTGATCCTAAAGGCGTTGCCTTCAGAGTGATATCTATGATTAAATAAGGAGTTGATTTCGGGATACTATAACTTTTCCAGCACGCATTTCATCTCTTCTTAATACTCCATTTAAAAAGGATTCTCCGGGCATCATAGACAATGATGGCGGCAAGAATCATCAAGACAACACTCACACTTCCCAAGAGATAGCTTCTTGCTCTAAAGAAATTGTATCCCTGATAGCCTAGGGCAGCAAAAGTTGTTACCAGCATAAAGTAAGCAGGGTAAATCGTGTAGGCTTTAGGCCTTTTTATACCGACAAGATAAGATGAGACTATAATCAGAGCCAAAGCTGCCACCAGCTGGTTTGAGGCCCCAAAAACAGGCCAGATGGCTTTATAACTCTCTGTGACTCCAAGAATAGCGGCAAAAATAATAATCACCAATGAGGCTAGCCATCTGTTCTTGAGCAGCGGGACTTTTTTTCCGGCTAATTCTGTGAGAATGAATCGCCCCAATCTTGTGCCCGTATCAAGAGTGGTGAGGACGAAAGCATTGAGCATAACCATGCCAAAGAAGAGTCCTAGGGTTAAAGAAAGACCAGGGAGTGAGGAAATGAACTTGCCGTAACCGGTAGCGAAGGCTTGAATAGGATCTCCAACAGAAGTCATCAGATACTGAAAGCCAAATTGACTCTTGACGCCTGTTGGATCCCAGATCAAAGCGCCCGAGGCAATAAATATAACCAATCCCGCTAAGGCTGCCTCGGTGATCATACCTCCAAATCCTATAAGTTTTCCACTCGATTCGTCAGGAAGCTGTTTGGCTGTTGTTCCTCCAGCAACGACGGAATGAAAACCGGAGATAGCCCCACAAGCGATGATCACAAAGAGCATAGGCCAAAGGGGACCACCTGTGCTGGAAAAGGAAACAAAAGCCGGAGCATTCAAAGAGGGGTGGGTAACAATCAAGCCGAGATAGCCTAAAGCAAGCCCAAAGAAGAGAATCCAGGTGCTGATATAGTCCCTGGGCTGGAGGAGAAACCAGACAGGAAGGGAGGAAGCAATTAGACTATAAATAATCAGGATGAAAAACCAAAAATTATGATTTGACATTCCTAGGATTGTTTCTGGAAGAGGAACGGGAAACAATCTTCCTAAGTAAATAAGAAGGAGAAGGACAATTAGAGCAGAAATTGTTCCTGCTACCACATTGATTCCTTTTCTATAGATCAGCCAGCCAAAGATCATGGCCATGAAGATCAGGCCGAAGGTAGGGATGACTATTTCAGGTTGGGAAACAAGAGTTCGAGAGGCAACAATGGCGAAAACAGCTATGACTAGAGCCAGAGTTAACCAAAGAAAGATGGAAAATATTATTTTAGCCCTGAGGCCTAGAGTTTTTTCCGATATATCAGCTAAAGAAGTTCCCTTATTCTTGACAGAAGTCATCAGAGAGGTGTAGTCGTGGACTGCCCCCAAGAAAACACTGCCTAGAGCCACCCACAAAGTGGCTCCCAACCAGCCAAAATAAAGGACTCCCAGCAAGGGGCCCAGGATAGGTCCAGCACCAGCAATGGAAGAGAAATGATGACCGAAGAGAAGAGGCTTTTTGGCTGGGGAATAGTCGATTCCATCATTGAACTCTATGGCAGGAGTCACTCGAGTTTTATCGGCTTGAATGACTCTTTTTTCAATGAAGCTTCCGTAAATTTTATATCCCAAGATTAACCAGACAATAAGAATGCCGGCAATGATCAGAGTATTCATTAGGTTTTAAACTTTTTTAATGATTACTTTTTTTCTTTTTCTTGTCAATTGCAAGGATGAAAAGAATGCCAACCATCAAAGCAAAGAAAAACATTGCAAACAAGCTATTTTCAGTCAGTTTACCAAGAATGGAAGGGCCTATTTTAAGCACTTTATCAAGGTTAAGGCCAGTTAAAATCGCGATTGTAAGTCCACAGATTGCACCGCCGGCAATCAATCCCGAGCTGAACAGCATGCCCGGGGCTGCTTCGGGATCTTCCCCTTCTTCCTTTTTCCTGAATCGGTTGTCAACGATCCATCGAGTTAAACCACCGATGAAGATCGGAGTAGATATTGATATAGGAAGATAAAGTCCGACTGCGAAAGGCAATCCTTTAACCCCGCAGAGCTCGATAACTATAGTGATAAATATCCCGAAGAAAACCAGAGTCCAAGGCAGTTTTTGGTCAAGAAGGCCACGGATAACAGTAGCCATCAGCGTTGCTTGAGGTGCGGCAAGGTCTTCTGAACCGATTCCGTATTCGAGTTCTCTCTCGATAATTCCTGTTTTTTTTCTGGCTAAATAGCGGACATTCAGCGACATATTAGGATCGTTAGGATTGATGACCTGGTATTTTATGCCGTCGACTTCCTTCTCAGATTCAATTATCATCTCCGAGCTAACTTTCATATTTTCTATTCTGACTGGGCGTGTTTTAGTGAAAGCTGAATTAACAAGGAGAACTGTTGCCCCGACGACAAGGATAGACGAAACGGCTCCGATTATATATCCGTATTCTTGTTTATAAGGGGTGCAGCCGAGTAAATATCCTGTTTTTAAGCTTTGGGCTACATTTCCTGAGTTTGATGCGGTTATGGCAACAACTGCGCCGATACTCAAAGCGACAGCTGCGTATGCTCCCCCAGTCCAGCCTACGGCAAGGAAAATAAGGCACGTACCCATGAGTGTGGCAATCGTCATACCAGATGTCGGATTAGAAGAGACACCAATATCTCCGACCAATCGGGCTGAAACCGTTGCAAAAAAGAAACCAAAGATGATTATAAGAAGAGAGGAGACAACATTTGCAAAAACAAGACCTCGGTTGATGTGGAAATTCAATAGAGCCCAGATGAGTGCAAACATAATTATTGTTCCAACTCCGATCCATGCGAAAGGAAGATCCTTGGAAATTCTGCTTTGAGAAATAGTAACCTCTTCAGCCTTTTTTCTCATAGATTTGAGGCTGGCTTTGAATGATTTGATGATTGTTGGAAAGGCTTTGGCAAGGTTTATGAAGCCTCCAGCGACTACAGCACCAGCACCGATGTATTTGATATAATTTTTATGGATTATTTCTGTGAACTCAACGATAGATAAACTTCGATAGAGTTCTCCAACTGTACCTGCTTCAGGGAAAGTCAGAATTTTTATAGGTAAAAGATCCCCAAAGAATGTAGCAAGAGGTATAAGAACCATCCAGGCCAGGAATCCTCCTCCTACCATAATGGCCGCAGTCCTTATCCCTATCAAGTATCCTACACCGACGAGTTCAGGTGAAATTTCGCCATTGATGAAAGATCCCGGATAAGCCTTGAAATAGGTGAAGGGTTTCTCGCGCCAGAAATGAAACATCCCCATGAAAAATTTATATATAAAACCAAATATGGTGCCTGAAAAAACCTTTGATGCCATTTTACCGCCCTTTTCACCAGCGATAAGGACTTCTGCGCAAGCAACTCCTTCTGGGTATATCAGCTTTCCGTGCTCTCTTTCGATGAGATAACTCCGTAGTAAGATCAAGAAGAGAGTGCCAAGTAAACCGCCAGCAAGAGCGACGAAAAAAATATTGAAAAACTTCAACGAAAACCCGAGAAAAATCATAGCCGGCAAAGTAAAGATGACTCCAGCAGCGATTGATTCCCCTGCAGCTCCTGTAGTTTGAACGGTGTTAAGCTCCAGGATTGTCACCTTTTTTTCAGGATTCATCTTTTCAAAGACCTTAAACAGAGCCATTGCCATGACAGCAATGGGGATAGCTACGCTGACAGTTAATCCCACTTTCAGACCCAGATAAACTGTTACAGCACTAAAAATCAACCCGAAAACCGCACCGATGACTACAGCGCGAAGAGTAAATTCAGGAATAATCTTTTCCACCGGAACAAAAGGTTTAAAGGTTGTCGCAGTCTTTTTGTCTGAAGACATACTATGACACCCCCCTTATGTGCAGATTTGTAAGAATTAGATGTTTAGAATACTCGATCATTTGTTCAGGTTGGCTTTTCATAGTTTGCTCAGTTTAACATAAAATAAAATTTTTTTTAATGTTAATTCAAAAACAATGCATTCAAAATTCTTGAGTGAGAATGCAACAATTTTCAGGGGGAAAGCAAAGTTGAATTTAAGAAGTTAATATGAGTAGCCGTGAATTCATGTTGAAATTTTTCGCTTTAAATCTTATTTGCAGTAAGGCTATGACTTAGAAATAATCAATTTTTTTACAGTTTTTTCCCAACTAAGTCCTGAGGCGAATTCATAAGCTCTTTGACCCATTTTTTCAGCCAGGTCTTTTCTCTCTGCGAGTTCATCAATTTTTTCAGCAATTTTTTTAGGATTAGGCTCCAGCACATATCCTGTATGGTCATTCTTGACCAATTCAGATGGCCCTCCGCTATCATGAGTGGTCAGCACAGCTTTTCGTGAAGCAAAGGCTTCTGGGGTGACGAATCCATAGTCTTCTCTTAAAGGACTGAAAAAGACAGCCCGGCAACGGCCATAATGATCGAGGAGTGTTTCCTCGTCTTTTTGGTTCAAAATAAAGACTCTCTTTTCGAGGTGATTTTCCTTTATCTTGGCGATGAGGTTTTCATATTCTGAGCCTTCTCCCATGATGAAGGCCTGGCACTCTTTGTTTTTAACATATTGGAAGGCTTCAACCAGCAAGTTCATTCTTTTTAGCTTCTCAAGTCTGGAAACAGAGAATATAAAATTTTGATATGATTCTGTTCTGTAGGCTCTTTGGGGAGGAGGCGGATAGAGAACTTCGGCTTTGATGTTTCCCCATTTTTTCAGCCTTGCTTGTATAGTTTTGGATATGCAAAATAATTTGGACACATTGTTTTTTAGTAGATATGAATCAAGGGAATGAATTATCAGTTTTTTAAATCTTTCCTTTGTTTTTCCTCTAAAGTTGAGCGGGGATGACATCATATCCCATAGGTCATAGTATTCTCTTGGGCGATGAGTGAGCCAGCAGACGTGAAAGGGATGTTTCACCGCATAACTCGGATAGCGGAAGGATATCACTTGATGAATTCTCCTGCCTAAACCGTCTTGTTCAACATCAGTTAAGCGGGTAGCCAGATAAGCTTGAAATAAACGCCCTAATCTGTTTGATGGCGTTAGAACGAGGTCAGTCTCATATCCGCATTCTTTTAAGGCCTTGATAGTGCCTCGAGCAATCGTTAAATGTCCTCCCTCAACAAAGGGTACATCAGAGGTAACAGCAACTATTCTCTGGGGCTTAGTCATGATTGTCTTTATTTTATTAAATATTCAAAAAATAATCTAAGAGATTCTTAAACATTTTAACTCTTTCTTATACTCTCAAGAATTAATGGCTTAAACTCAGGAGGCCTTTTCGACAGGACAAATGCTTCTTGCAGTTGGCTCTCAATTGCAGGTTTTAATTCACTAAGATGAACTTCAGCTATGACTTCATTTTCTTCAATCCAGTCGCCTACCTTCTTGAAGATTAAAAATCCTGCCCGGTCTCTTTCTTTCTGGCTTTTCGTTAATTCTTGCCATAAATGACCAATTTCAGCCGTTTTTATGCTGTGGATATAACCTTTTTTTGGAGAATACACTCGTCTTCTCATTTTTGCTCGAGGAAAAAGAAAATAATTCCTGATAACTTGAGGGTTTCCTCCTTGAGCTTTGATGATCTCTTCGAATTTCTTCAAAGCTTTTCCCTCTTCTATTTTTCTTCTAAGATGACTCTTGACTTCTGTTTTGACTTTAGGTTTGTTGGCTAAAAGGAATATTTCTAATCCTAGCTCTAAAGAAAGCTTCAGCAGGTCCAAAGGACCATCGCCTTTAAGAACTTTTATAGCTTCTATCACTTCTAGGGAATTTCCGACTGATTCTCCTAAAGGTTGATCCAGACTGCTCAAAAGGAAAGCAGATCTTATTTTGAGCCGATTACAGACTCTTTCAAGCAATGAAGCAAAATTTTTAGCCTCATGCCTGCTCTTCAGAGAAGAGCTTTTTCCCACTTTGATATCAAAGACAATCCCCTGTATTCCTGCTGCTAATTTTTGGCTTAAGATAAGCCTCTCGCTGGCAGCGGTACCCATTACGAAAGTTGAAGAATCGGGGAAATCATAAATTTTTTGGTGAGAGCTAGCAATTTCCTTCGGAAGCCTGGCTATAACACCACCCACGTTGAGGAGTTGTGTCTGGAATTCTTTGAGACCTAGGGAAGTTTTTACTCCTGGGATAGATTCAAATTTATCCAGAGTATTATCATGAGGGTTTAACGGTGAACCTGAAATCATGGGAACAGAAACGCCTGCTGAAGCCATAAGAGGAGCAAGAATCAATGGAATTTTATTCCCGAGTCCTCCAGTTGTATAGTATCCGATTTTTGGCCTGTTTAATTCTTGAAAGTTGATTTTTTCTCTCCGCAAAGACGTTTTTATTAAAAAGCGCTTGTGTTGTTCCTGATGTTTTCTAACTGGGAGGGAAACAATATATTTTTCAAGGCAGATTTGCTTTTCAGGGATGAAATGTATCGTTTTGGATTACTTCAGGTCTTTATAAAAAGGAAAGTGCATGAAGGTTCTTTATCTTAAGGTCTCTAAGGCTTTTTTGTTGTCGCTTGTTTTAAAAACCAAGAGTGCTCTACCTGCTCCAGTTGAAGTCCCGTAGCAGTACCCAATGTCAACCACTGCATTGCCGAGCAATGCGCCAATTTCTGCTCCAGCACCAATCCGATCACTGATTTGAACAGTAATGATGTCGTTTATCATGACTTCAAATCCCATTGTTTTGAGGGCCTTCTCAGCTTTCTTGTTGGCAGAAGTTACGAGTAAAAAATGGCCTTTATCTTCTTCAGAGTAGGCACAGAGGGCTCTAAGATTTATCCCGGCGTTAGCTAAGGTTCCGAGGACTCTCCCCAAAATGCCTGTTTCGTTAGGTGTAATCACATGAAGTTCAGTTTCTTTTTTTACGTTATGCAATTTTGGTCCTCCTTTTTTAAGCACTCATTATACCAGAAGTCTTGAAATAAACAAAAAAATAATTAAAAGAAATACCTGCCGCTGAGAAAGACATTTGTATTTTGTTTTTTTTATTGCTTATATATAATGGAGGGCATAGATTATCAAAAATGGAAAGAATCAAACTCGCCATCATCGATAATTCCATTAACTCCGAAATTTATAATCCGTTGATTCACTGGAAAAACTACTTGAATGTCGAGTGGACTTCTTTTAAAGCTAGAGAAAGCCAATTTCCTCGTTTCAAAGATGGCTACACTCATTTTCTACTGACCGGCTCTGAAGCTTCCATATTGGAAAGGGAGAGTTGGGTGTATGAAGAAATTGAAGTCGTCAACCTGCAGCAACCCTTTCTCATTCTCGCATCTTCAAAACATTGCCAAATTCAGGCCTTTCAGTGGCAAGGAAAATCGATATGGGGAATCCAAATTCATCCTGAGATGGAAGTCGATTCAGCTAAAAAGTTACTCAGAACTCTAATCGATCAATATCTTAAGAACAAATCTCTTTTCCAGAAAGCCTTAAGTTCAACTCCCAGAGATTCACGACTTGTCTATCCCATTGTCGAAACTTTTCTAAATAAAAAAAGAAACGATTGAAAATTAAAGAGTTCTATGCTCCGACTATGGAGGGAGATAAAAAATCTTTTTTTTCTTGACAAAAAATTTTTTTTATATTTACATATAAACACTAATCTCGACAATTTAAACAATAAGCCGAAAGGAGGCTGGAATGAGAAACAAAAAATTAGTGCTTTTAATTGTCGGTGTGCTCTTAATTTCTTCTTTAAGTTCCTTTGCTGAAACAAAAAAACTTCGCAGAATCGGGCAATACACATTATGTCGATGTAAAGGAGGGATTCCTACTGCTGAAGTTATGAAAGGCATTGTCGATAAATATGCTGGAGATATCAAGTATGGCTTTGACCTGGTTGGCTACGGAGACGTGTATCTTCCTTTTATGGATCAGTTAAAAACTGCTACTTTTGTAGAGAAAGCTTTACCTGTTGGAGATAAGATGATGTGGATGCTCTTTCGCTCGAGGGGTAGGGTGAAGGCTGTTCAAGACCTCGAATGGGCAGGAAAGGCACCCTTAGAAGTTTTCTCTTTCACAGTAAAGAAAAACTATAAAGTCTACGAATTCATCATGCCTAGGCCTTGTGGCAATGTTTCCCTCCGCAAAGTTGAAGAATTCATTCCCACTGCTGTTTGTGACATTAAAGTATCACCTTCCAAGGCTAACTTGAATGATCCAATTAGTGTGGATATGAGTGGTTCCCAGCACGCGAAGTCCTTACAGGTAGATGTTTTTAATGCCCAGGGAACGAAAGTTGCCTCCAAGGCATTATCCCCTGATTCTCCAAAATGGCAAACCAGCTTTGATAAACCTGGAGAATTTACTTTCAAAGGAAAAGCTGTAAACATTAAGGGGGAAGCCTCTGCCTGCGAAGCAAAAGTTTACATCAATTTTCCTCCTGAATGCAGTTTGACCTTATCCACAACCAAAGACTATGTGGGCCAGCCCATTATTATTGATGCCTCAGGCTCCAGTGATTCTGATGGGCAAGTTGTCAAAGCAGAATTTGAGATTTATGACGAGGCCGGAAATGTGGTGGATAAATATACAGTGACTCAAAAGCCTCTCTCTTGGGAAAAAGTCTTTGAGACACCCGGCCCCTACACAGTGACTTTAGTGGTAACCGATGATTTTGGAGGTGTGTCTGAACCCTGCCGGGCTGGATTAGAAGCTGCCCAAAAGACCTTATTCGTTCTCGTCGAAGGAATGCCTTTATGGGCTCGAGGCAGTTATGGTCCTTACCTTGCTGCGCGGGCAGGCATAGTCTACCGGATTGTTCCAGATACCTTAGACCTTGTTCTCTCTGGTGGAGGAGCTTTCTCCCTTAAGGGAGATCCGTGGAAATCTTTCTTTACTGCTAGTCTGCTTCTCAATGTCCATGCGGGACCAGTCTTTTTCGGTGGTGGTGCTGGCTTCAGTTCCAAAGTCAAGGAAACAAGGGATTCTGATTTTGAATTGGTTGGCAGTCTGGGATTTGATCTCTTTGATAAATACACTTCTGCCGCTGCTCTTTTTGGAGAAGTACGAGTTCCAGTTGGAGAAGGTCGGTCTTTCTCAGATCATCATAAATTCCTACTCGGATTCAGATTCCTGTTCTAATTTTTTCAGAAGGCATCTGCTGAAAAAGGCCAAGGGGTTACTCCTTGGCCTTTTTTTTGAAGGGAATCCAGACTCTTAAGAGATATTCGTTATTCAGGGTGAAAACGAAAACAGCGATCATCGGAGCCGATGGTCAGCTCGGCTCAGATTTAGTCAAATCCCTTCAAGAACACAAAATCTTACCCCTCTATTACCCTGATTTTGACATTACCAAGCCTGATCAGGCAAGAAAAGCTCTTACTCGTCTAAAAATTGAAGTTGTCATCAATACAGCTGCTTACCATAAGGTGGACGAATGCGAGGATAATCCGCAGAAAGCATTTAAAATTAATTCTATTGCCGTTAGAGATTTAGCTCTGATATGCCGAGAGCTTGGATCTGTTTTGGTCCATTTCAGCACTGATTATGTTTTCGATGGTAAAAAAAGAAAGCCTTATGTTGAAGAGGATAAGCCCAATCCTCTGAATGTCTATGCGATTTCTAAGCTGGCAGGAGAATACTCGGTGCAGAATACTTTGGATAAGTATTTTGTGATCAGGACTTGTGGTCTTTACGGGGAAGCCGGATGCTGGGGAAAGGGTTCTAACTTTGTTGACACTCTTATAGCTTTAGAGAAAAAAGGGAAACTTTTGAGTGTTGTCAATGACCAGTGGGTCACTCCCACAGCCACAGCTGAATTAGCCGAAAGAGTAAAAGAATTAATTGCCACAGATCGATACGGGCTTTATCATTTAACGAATGAAGGAGAGTGCACCTGGTATGAATTTGCCAAAATGATATTTTCATTCTTAGGGAAAAAGCCAAATCTCACAGCTGTGGATTCCAAGAGCTATGGAGCCAAAGCAGAGAGGCCTTCTTATTCTGTCTTGGAGAACAAAAAAGCTGGGGAGATTGGATTAACTGAATTTTCTCACTGGAAAGATGCGCTCAGGAGATACTTAATTAAGAAGGATTATCTGAACAGTAAGCCTGACTAGCTTTGAAATTTATTCCGAATGTCCTCAGGAAGAGAGCAGACTTGAGCCTTTGCATTAGTCACCACGTGAACTGTATATCCAGAAGCTATTAGGCTTTTTTCTTTTTCTGTCAATAATTCATAAGAGAAGATAACTTTTTTGGATTTTATCTCTTCTGCCCGGACGCGTATCAAGAATTTTTCATCGTATCTTAGCGGCTTCTTATACCGGCAAAAGGATTCTGCTACGACTAAATAATATCCTTGGGCCTCGATATCTTTATAGGGAATATTTTTTTGGCGGCAGTATTCTGTTCTAGCTATTTCAAACCACTCAAAATAGTTTTTGTTGTGGGCAACCCCCATTTGGTCCGTTTCAGAATAACGAACCCTCTCTTCAATTTCTATGAATTCTTTTTTATTTAAATTCAGAGCGATTTTATTTCCATATCTTGCCGAGCTTAGATATTTCTTCATTGTAGTATTTGCGGTAGAGTATTTCCCACTCTCTGCTTCCTTCTTCGATGGATTTTTTCTGTGAACGGATCTTTTCAGCAGATTTTTGATTGAGTAAATCATAGAGCTTCAATTCTTCCTCAATGGATTTCACGATGGATAACCTAATTTCATTAGGCTCATCCAAGAATTCAACCTCATCGTTTTCGAAAAGAGCATTGAGGATAATACGCGCCAGATGATTTGTTTTTTCTCTTGATAACCTGCTATTCACAGGACCAGGTTCCTTTCTTTGGCTAATTTAGTTTTTATCATCCTGAACATAGTCTGGTACTCAATATTGTCTTTCCGGATCTTTTCCATATGCTGACTGAGGATTTCCCTAACTTCTTGGTCAAGTTTATCCTCTTTTTGAAACTCTTCAGTGATAAGATTTACTGTATCTTCATGGAGCTTGATCTTGTCTTCGGTGATAATTTTTTCATCCTGGATAAGATTTCGGACAATGACAAAAGCCATATGTTCTATTTGATTCTTACCGAGTCTCATTTCATTGTTAAAATACACTACATCACAAGAAAATTCAAGGATTGATTGTGATAAGTAGGCATTTCCAAAGGCATGATAAGAAACGGTCTTTGGGAATAGTACCTTATAGTATTGAGGAAATATAAGGAAAAAATGAACAAGTCAGGAGAAAATCCTGTCTGCACAATAAGAATAGATTATTTTTTCTTGGAGGATAAATAAAGGGAATACATAAATCCGCCTAAACAGAAGGCAAAGATAAAAATCATAAAAAGCAAAGCCTTAATGCTCATCGTGGTTCAATATTTTTTTTGTAATTATTTTGTTAAGGAAAATAAACACTCCCAGAGCCACGATCCATTGAAAAAGAACTGTTCCTACTGAAGAAGGAGAGGTTATGTTAAACCAATTCTGAGGATCGGCTCTGTAACTTGTCCAAAACCACCAGCCGAGCATAGCTAGGAATTGAACTGGAAGGAAGAATTTAACCAAGATATCGAATCCCTTTCCCAAATTGATTTTAATGTCAGAAGTCGTAATTATTTCCTGGCGAAACTTTTTGGTCCCTACTTTGAGCACGGCTAGAGTGAAGAAAAAACCACTGACCATTAAACCTAATCCCCAAACCCAATCTTGGTTGTTGAAAAAGCCCATGCTGATAGCTGAAGGAAGCCCCATAACAAAGCAACTTATCCCTACGATGTAAACAGCTTTTTTCCTGGATAATCCTGCATCTATAAAAATACGATTGATAAGTTCTAACTGGGAGATGAGGGAAGAGAAAGCAGCAAAGCAGAGAGCGAGAAAGAAGAGAGCCAGAAAAAAAGAGCCAGCAGGAATCTTGGTAAATAATTTGGGAATCCAGATAAAAGTTAGCCCCTGGTTATCTGACTTCATCACTTCTAGCACTTTTTGAGAGGAAAAATTCTGAGTGGAAAAGTAAGCGAAAACAGTAGGAATCACAGCTACGGCTGCCAACAGGGAGGCCAAGTTGTTCCCAAAGCCTATGGTGGTTGCCGTCAGGACGGGATTTTCTTTTTTATGAGTATAAATAGCATAAGTCAGAATGAGTCCCCAGCCTGCTCCAGTTGACCAGGCAGATTGACTCAAAGCATTCAGCCAGACCTTGTAGTCAGCGAGCTTGGCGAGATTTGGAGAAAAAAGAAAATTTAAACCGTGAAAGGCACCTGGAAGGCTTAAAGCACGCAAACAACCAACAAGGAGAAGAATGAAGAGAGAAGGAATGAGGATCTTATTGGCTCTTTCTATGCCTTTAACTACACCTGAGTAGATAATAAAACTGCCAATCCCAATGGCGGCAAAATGGAATAGGATGGGTTCCCAAGAAGAAGTGAAAGAGTGCCAGAATTTAAGAGAATCTTTTTTTATCAACCCTTGAAATGTTGTGGCCAGGAAATATTTCAGACACCAGCCTGTAACAACGGTATAATAGAATGTAATGGCAGTGGTGACAAAAGCAACAAAAGTTCCCATCCAGGCGAAGTTTCTTCCCATTATCTTGCCAAAGGAGCCGATAACACCCAATCTTGTCTTTTTACCCATGGATATTTCAATGGTAAGGAGAGGGATTGACCAGGCAAGAAGAAAAAGAATCCAGGCTATGATAAAGGCACCACCGCCGTTTTGAGAGACAATTCGAGGGAACCGCCAAATATTACCTGTACCCACGGCCATTCCTAATCCTGCGAATATGATTCCCCAGCGGGAAGCGAATAACTCTTTTTTATTCATAGCAAGTATCTCTTCAGTTAAAGACTAAAAAAGGATGAAGGCTGTTTTTCGCAGGCTCTTTTTTAGCCAATCCGAGAAGCTTTCCTTCCTGGTTGAAGAGTCTAAAAATCAATTCTTTTTCCTTGGGAATTGAGTTTTGTAGATAATTCTGCTTGACCACCTTGGAGATATTTACAGGAAAAACCATATTGCCGTTTCTGGCTAAGGCCATTCCGCTCTCTTTGAGTATAACTTTTGGAAATTGGGGGAGAAGCGATTCTAGAGGAATGATTTGCTCTTTGATTTTTCCTTTCTGCATTAATTTCTTTATTTCTTCTAAAGAAAAAGCATCGGATAATTTGAAAGTTCCAGCCTCAGTCCTAGTCAGCTCCGAAAGATGAGCGCCGCAGCTCAAAATCTGTCCTAAATCATGGGCTAGAGAGCGGATGTAAGTTCCAGAAGAGCATTTCACTTCAAAATCTAAAAAAGGTGGATGATATTTTTTTATATTAAAAAAGCGTATGAAAACCCTGCTCGGGCTCAGTTTAAATTCCTTATTTTTCCTGGCTAACTTGTAAAGTGGCTTTCCTTTGTATTTTTTGGCTGAAAAGAGAGGAGGAATCTGATTTATTTCTCCTTCGAGTTTCTTCATAACCTCCAAAATTTGATTTTTAGCTGGCCATTCTTTTTTTTCGAGAGAAGTCGGTTTGCCTGAAGAATCATAGGTATCTGTGGAATAGCCAAATCTTATCCTTCCTGCATAGGTTTTATCTGCTTTTAAAAAGAAGGAAGAAAGCCGCGTAGCTTTTCCTACAGCAATGATCATTAAGCCTGTTGCCAAGGGGTCCAAGGTTCCGAAATGTCCAATTTTTTGGATGTTCAATATGTTTCTTAGCTCGATTATAAGGTCGTGGGAAGTGCAGCCTTGATGTTTATTGACCAGGATGAGACCATCCATGGGATAATCCGGTAAGGCTAGTTTATAATTTTCTTCAAGCTTTGATTCTTTTGGCGTTCTCTTCGATGAGTTTTTCTACCACTCCAGGGATGTGTTTAATCAATTTTTTATAGGCTCCCGTGACTGTAAAACCTGCGGCGTGAACATGTCCCCCTCCACCAAAATATTCTGCGATGAAAGCTGCATTAGTCCTTCCTTTGGAACGTATGCTTATCCTAAAGGCGTTTTTATCGATTTGTTTAAAAAAGAGAACCATCTCCACGCCTTTGATTGACCGGGCCAAAGTCGTAATATCCTCGGTGTCGATTTCTTTCAGATTGAGTTCCTCTAAGTGCTTCTTGAACATAGTTATCAAAGCGATTTTCCCCGTCTTATTCATTTGAACAGTCGAGAGGACTTCGCCCAAGAGTTTGATTTTTTCGGGAGGATTGTTGTTGAATAACTTCTCAGAAACTTGAGTTGGATTTGCTCCATAATTAATGAGTTTATAACAAACTTCAAAGGACTTAGCAGAAGTGTTGGAAAACTGGAATGATCCAGTGTCTGAAACTATGGCTGAATAAAGATGATTGGCAATTTTGGGAGTAAATTTTATTCCTAACCTCTCGCCCAAATCATAAGCCATCTCTCCCACAGCCGAGGCTTTGGGATCGACCCAATCTATATCTGCGTAATAATCGTTGGAATAGTGGTGATCGATGTTTATTTTGAAATAGTCGTCTAAATTTTCTTGCCCAGAGCGAGAAACATCGGCGCATTCAAGGAGAATAACCGTATCAAATTTTTGGGGGTAGATTTGCCCAATTTTAATTCTTTCAACATCAGGAAAAGTGTTGAAAGGAAAGGGTGTATTTTCCTTGTTAATAATTGCCGTTTCTATTCCTAAGAGTTCACCCATGAAAGCCAAAGCCAGGCCCGTACAGATAGAATCGCCGTCTGGCCTGAGATGTGAGGTTATGACAATTCGCTTGCTTTCTCTTATTTTCTGGCTGATCAAAAGAGCAGGATCATTTTTCATTTTTCTTTGCGATTTTCATTAATCTTTCAATTCTATCTTCGTATTCAGAAGTGCTGTCGATAGAAAAAATTAGCTTGGGATTATACTTTAATTTTACTTTAGAGGCAATAGATTTTCTTAAATACCCTTTTTTATTTTGCAGCATTTCAAGAATCTCTTCCTTCTTTTTTTGCCCATAAAAACTGATATAGACATAAGCTGCCTTCAAGTCAGCACTCATTTCTATTCGGGTGATGGTGATGATGCCAGAAGACATATCTTGAAATTCTCCAATGATTAGACGGCTTAATTCTTCCTTTATTAAGCTGCCTACTCTTTTTTGTCTTCGACTGCTCATTGCCTTCGCCTTTCAGTTTTCTTTCATTTCTTTGTATGGTTTGCTTGTTAGAGAAGCAAAAAATACAAGAAAGATTACCTGCTTAGGCAATCTTACATTATTCTTGCGATTGCTGCTTTTTGGATTTGCTTCCTGTCTTTTTTACAAGTAAAGAATCTGAGAATTGATGATTTCACCATCTATGTTTTCTTCGGCATCGGACATGATTTTATTAAGCAAGCTATCAACCGGTTTTTTTTGACTGTTCAAAGTGACTATTCCTATTCTTGTTCTCTGCCATTTGTCCTGATAATCCAATTCAGCAAAAGCAACATTGAATTTATTCTTAACCCGATCTCTAAAGCTTTTCATTATCTTCCTTTTTTCTTTAAGGGAGTGAGAATAAGGAAAATAAATTTCTAAAGAAAGAAAACCAACAACCATTGGATCTCTACATAGCCAGAGACTATTCCTGCTTTACTTTTTCAGTAACAAAAGCTTCTATGATATCGCCTTCTTGGATATCGCTGAATTTTTGGAGCCCGATTCCGCATTCAGAATCTTTTTTAACTTCAGCGACATTATCCTTGAGATGTTTCAGGGAAGAGATTTTGCCTTGATGAATAACCTCTTCTTCCCTTATGACTCTAGCTTCAGCATTCCTGACAATCTTCCCATCTACCACAAAGCAGCCAGCTATAGTACCGATACGAGGGATATTGAAAATCCTCCGAATTTCAGCTCTTCCCAAGTATGTCTCTTCGATAATGGGTTCCAGAAGCCCTTTTAAAGCTTTCTTTATATCATCGGTTAAATGATAAATGACTGTGTAAGGCCTTATCTCCACTTTTTCTTGATGGGCTAAATCCATGATCTTTTGATTTGGCTTGATGTTGTAGGCAAGGATGATAGCGTTGGAAGCAGAGGCAAGAAGGACATCAGATTCGGTGATACTTCCCGTTGCTGAATGGACAATCTTTATTTTAACGAGTTCAGTACTCAAAGAAGGAAGGATGTCCATCAAGACATCGACTGAGCCTTGGACATCGGCTTTGACAATAAGAGAAAGTTCTTTTATTTCATCCTCTTCTATTTTTTTGAATAATTCATCCAGAGTGAGATGTTCGGTTCTTAACGGCTGCTCTTTTTTCAATTGGGAGAGGCGGTATTGAGCAATCTGTTTCGCTGTTTCTAGATCTGAAACAACTTGAAAAATATCTCCAGCAGAGGGGACATCAGAAAAGCCAAGAATTTCTACTGGAAGAGAAGGTTCTACCTTTTTTAAAGGTTTTCCCTTTTCATCAAAGAGAGCTCTTATTTTTCCGTAACAAGTTCCGGAAATGAATGCTTCTCCCTGGCTTAAGAGACCATGTTGAGTGATGACCGTTGCTACTGGACCCTTTTGGGCATCTAAACGAGCTTCTAAGATGACACCGTGGGCCTTTAGGTTAGGATTCGTCTTGATTTCGATAACATCGCTGAGGAGAAGAATCATTTCCTGCAATTCTTCCAGATTTGTTTTTTTCTTGGCTGAAACATCCACACTGATAATATCTCCTCCCCAGTCTTCAACGAGTATTCCTTCCTTGGACAACTGTTGTTTTGTTTTGTCAACATCTGCCTCTTTCTTATCGATTTTATTAATAGCAACCATTATAGGAACATTTGCTGCTTTGGCGTGATTGATAGCTTCCCGTGTTTGAGGCATGACCCCATCATCGGCAGCCACGACTAAAACAACTATATCCGTCAGTTTTGCGCCCCGAGCTCTGAGCTGGGTGAAAGCTTCATGACCAGGTGTATCGATGAAAGTGATAAGCCGATTTTTATGGAGGACTTGATAGGCCCCGATATGCTGGGTGATGCCTCCTGACTCTTTGCCCACAATATTTGATTCTCGTATGGCATCCAAGAGAGTTGTTTTTCCATGGTCGACATGCCCCATGATGGTTACAACTGGAGGCCGGGGAACCATTTGCTCGGGATTGCTTTCGGCTCTCAACTGAATTTCTTTCTCGATAGAGATTAATTTTATTTTAAAACCGAACAGTTGAGATATTTGTTCTACTATAAACTCGTTGATAAGGTCGTTTACACTTAATACCAAACCCTTTTCTGCCAATTTTTCGATGAGGTCTTTGGTCTTGATATCCAAAATTTCAGACACTTCTTTCAAGCTCATTCCCTCTTTTATCAGGACCTCAGGAGTCTTATCTTTGGACTTTTCCTTCATCTTCATCTTCTTATTATCAGCTTGTTTTTTCATTTATTACACTCATTCATTATTATTCTTGTTTAATTTCTATTTTCCAGCCCACAAGCCTCGAGGCCAGCCTGACATTGGCTCCCTTTTTCCCGATAGCTAAGGAAAATTGATCTTCGGAGACTCCAGCCTGCATGAGCTTGTTATTTTTATTTAGAATATATACCTTGGCGACTTTTGCCGGGTTTAAGGCAGCCTTGGCATAAGAAATCGGGTTTGATGACCATTCGATAATATCGATTTTTTCTCCTTGCAATTCTTTACTGATAGCTAAAATCCTGTTACCTTTTACCCCGATACAAGCTCCGATAGGATCGATATCTTTTTCTTTGGTCACCACGGCGACTTTAGCTCTTTCTCCAGGCTGACGAACGATATCTTTTATTTCAATATTTCCATTAGCGATTTCTGGGACTTCTGATTCCAACAGTTTTGCTAGAAATTTTGGATCGCTTCGAGAGACAATAACTTGAGGACCGTCAATTCCCTTTTGGACTTGAGCAACAACTGCCTTCACTCTATCTCCTATCTTGAATTCTTCGTTCTTCAATTTTTCTCGGTAGGGAAGAAGGACATCGATCCTGTTCACTTCAAGAATCATATTTTTATTTTTTTCAAGCCTTCTTAGAACGCCCGTTATGATTTCTCCCAATCTTGGAGAAAATAGATTATAAATTCTTTCTTGTTCAGCATCCCTTACTTTCTGGAAAATGACTTGCTTAGCGGCTTGAGCAGCGATACGTCCCAGAGTCTCAGAAGGAAGATCGACCTCAATTTCAGTTCCCACTGTCGCTTTGGAATCTATCTTTTTTGCTTCTTCGAGCGAAATTTCAGTGGCCAGGTCTTGCGGATCTTGTTTAACTTTTTTAATTGTATATACTCTGAGTTCTCCTTTTTCAGGGCGAAAGAAGACGTTTATTTTCTCGTTATGAGAAAAATACTTGGAAGAGGCAACTCTGAGAGATTCTTCTATTGCCTTGACGATCACATCTGTATCTACTCCTCTTTCTTTGCTGAGTTGCTGGATAGTATTCCACACTTTAACTTTCATCTTTGTTGCCTCAATGATAGAGGAATCTAAAGAGGCGAAGATTATAACTAAATTAGGTAATAATATCAAATGATAGTAAGCATTTCCAAATCCGTGATACCGATAATTTCCACCTAATAAGGTCTTTAGGAATGGAGGAAGCGACTTTGAAGATTTAGCCTTCGGATATCGGTCTTCGAGGGAAGTCGACGACAGTCGACCTGGGAGTATGTCTGAGCGTAGCGAGTTACGCAGCAGCCGAGAAGGCCGAAAGGAGAATGGCGTTAAAAATCTGAACGGAGCGAAGCCATTCCCAATGACCTGTTCTTATCACGGATTTGGAAATGCTTACCAAATGATACAAGAGGGGAGAAGCATCTTCATTCACATGATCAATGGGGCAAAAACTAGGCTGACCACTGCCATCAGTTTGATCAAGATATTCATGGAGGGCCCAGCAGTATCCTTTAAAGGATCTCCCACAGTATCTCCGATAACGGCTGCAGCATGCACTTCTGTTCCCTTTCCTCCCAAGTTTCCTTCTTCAATCCATTTTTTTGCATTGTCCCAAGCAGCTCCTGCGTTGGCCATAAAGATGCCTAAGAGAACTCCAGAAGCTGTTGCCCCCGCCAAAAATCCTCCTAGTGATTCAGGGCCAATAACAAAACCAACAAGGAGGGGAATTCCTACAGCTAAAAGGCCCGGCAAAATCATTTCAGCTAAAGCCCCTTTAGTAACGATATCAATGCAGCGATCAGAATCTGGTTTTGCTTTTCCTTCTATGAGCCCTTTGATTTCTTTGAACTGCCTTCTTATCTCCATCACCATTTTGTTTGCCGTTTTTCCTACTGCTTTCATAGTCAAGGAGGCAATGACAAAAGGCATGAGAGCTCCGAGGAGAAGGCCAATGACTGTTTCCACATCAGTTAAGCTGATTGAGGTCAAATTCGCTGTCTTCTGAAAGGCCGAAAATAGTGCAAGAGCCGTGAGGGCAGCGGAACCTATGGCAAATCCTTTTCCAATAGCAGCTGTTGTATTCCCTAAAGCGTCGAGTTTATCAGTTATTTTTCTGACTTCAGAGCCTGCTTTTGACATTTCGGCTATTCCCCCGGCGTTGTCGGCAATCGGGCCATAAGAATCCGTTGACATCACAATCCCGATAGTGGCTAACATCCCCACTGCAGAAAGGCCTATTCCATAAAGCCCGGCTAACCTGTAAGAGATAAAAATAGTAATCCCCAGGGTGAGGAGAGGAAGGATAGTGCTCTGGAAACCTATGGCCAAGCCAGTTATGATAGTGGGAGCGCTCCCAGTTTGAGCTGTTCTGGCTATTGTTTTGATAGGGGGGCCAGAGGTAAAGTACTCGCTTTCCAATCCAATCAATACTCCAGCGATCATCCCGCTTAGGACTGCCCAGAAAACACTTAGGTCCCCTAAAATGAATTTAGTCGAGAAGAAAGCTCCTCCGAGAAACAAGAGTCCACTTATATAGTAAGCATTCCTCAACGCGGATTGGGGGCTAATGTGTTTTAAAATGTTTATGGCAAGTACGCCAAGCATGGAAGCAATGAGTCCGATTACGATCAAGAGCAGGGGAAGTGACATGTAATTTAGAGCAGGAGTTAAGGTTGAACCGATAGCCATTGAGGCAATCACAGAACCGACATAAGATTCAAATAGATCGGCTCCCATTCCCGCTGTATCCCCTACATTATCGCCAACATTATCCGCGATGACTCCAGGATTTCTGGGGTCATCTTCCGGAATACCGGCTTCCACTTTGCCTACTAAATCGGCTCCAACATCGGCACTTTTGGTGTAAATCCCGCCGCCAACTCTCGCAAAAAGAGCAACTGAACTGGCTCCCATAGCAAACCCATTAATGATCATAGTGTCTTTAGTGAAAAAGAAGAGGATGCTTATTCCTGCCACACCCAAGGCGGCAACAGAAATTCCCATCACAGAACCTCCGAGGAAGGCAATGGTCAGAGCTTCAGGAGTTCCACCTCGGATTGCTCCCTGGGTAGAGCGGACAGCCGACCGAGTCGATCCCTTCAAGCCGATGAATCCGGCTGCCATAGAACAGATAGCTCCTGTCAAGAAAGCCAAACTGGTATGGATAGAGAAAAGTCTCCAAAGGATGAAGAAAACAGCCACTACGAATACGGATATATAAGTATATTCTCTTCGCAAAAAGACCATGGCTCCGGAATGAACAGCTTCTGCAATTTCCTGCATAAGCTTGGTACCTTGGGGGTATCTTTTAATTAATAAGTAAAGAAAAAGGGCAAAGATGAGGCCTAAGAAGCCGAATAGGAATGAATAGGGAACTAAATTTAATATTCTCATTGGTCTGACCGGAAAAAGATATTTCGAAGCACGATGTATATCATAAAATGGATGGGATTTCAATTTCTTCATAATGTCGCAAGCATCCGCTTTAGCGTAACAAGAGATTTTTGGGAATAGCCTTGCTCCCTTCAGATTTTTAACGCCATTCCCTCACCTTGCTCTCTGTAACTTATTGAGTCTCAAATAAAAAATAGACAAATGAGATTGGCCTTAAATTCGCTTCGTCTAAAATGAGTGCAAGAGGAACTGAAAAGGAAGAAAGTGAGATATAGGCTTCATTTCTTCTCAAGAAAAAACTCTGGATGCTGAGAGATGGAGAAAAGGGATAAGAAAAGACCAAAAGCTCCTATTTCTTCTTCCAAAGCTTTACAGATTGCCATGGAAGATTTAGAAACAAGCCATTTTATCAAGACAAATTTTACTTATCCAGAACATTATCCTGAGATACTTACTCATAAATGGATTTCTAGGGGCTCGCGGGGATATAAATGGAATGTGGAAATCGTCGAGAAGCATAAGTTTTCTATGGAGAATGCAAAGAAGATGCTGAACATTGCTCGGATTGAAATCGATTCTGAAACTGGAAGAATCATCAGGCGCCATTATTTGAGAAACATATTTTCCAGCGAATATAAAAGATATTGGAGGAGGAAAAGAGAACAGTAAGCGAGAAGGAATAAAAGCTATTTGATAAATCAGTAGATAGGGGGTGAGAAAAAAATTTAGAGCTGATGTTTATTTACTGCTTTGCCCTTCAGACTGTGAGGGCCGCAACTTGTGATGAGAACATCAGCAAATTTACCTGTTAAGTCCTTTTTCGATTCAAAGTTTACAACTTGAAAGCCTTCGTTGCGGCCAGAGAAGACTTGAGAATCTTTCTTGCTTTTTCCCAGGCATAAAACTTTTATCACTTGGCCGATTAAGGATTTATTTTTTTTCAATTGTATCCTATTCTGAAGCTCTTGGACTTCGATAAGCCTTCTTTTTTTGACTTCAAAGGGAACATCGTTTCTCATCCGTGAGGCAGTCGTTAAAGGCCGTGGAGAGTAACGGAATGAGAAAATGTTTGTGAAGCAGACATCTTCAAGTATTTTCAGGGTCTCTTGAAATTCTTTATCTGTCTCCCCAGGGAAGCCAACGATAATATCGGTGCTTAAGCTGATATCAGGCATCAAATCACGGAGCAGAGCAATTTTTTCTAAATACTTTTCTCTGCCGTAGCCCCTGTTCATCCTCTTGAGCGTTGAGGAAGACCCTGATTGGATGGGGAGATGAAGCTGATGGCAAATTTTATCTCCCGCTTTCATGGCTATGGCTATATCTCGGGTAAAATTTTTTGGGTGCGAACTGATGAATCGAATCCATTCTATTCCTTGAATACCATCAACTTCTCTTAATAAGGCAGCGAAGTTTTTTCCTGAACAAGGATCTCGGTATGAATTAACATTCTGGCCCAAAAGCTGTACTTCTTTATATCCCTTCTGAGCTGAATCTTTAACCTCTTGAATGATACTCGGGAAAGGTCTGAATTTTTCCCGGCCTCGAGTGAAGGGAACGATGCAGTAAGAACAGAAGTTATTGCACCCTTCCATGATAGTTACATAAGCACTGATACTGCTCTCCCTCAGTGTATACGCAGGAGGAATCTCTCTCCATTCGGGACTCCAGCTGGTTGAAATGAATTTTTCTCCAAGATGGCTAGGGATGACTTGAGTCAAAGCACTGTAATTGTCGGGGCCGAGCACAAAGTCTACAGAATTTTTTTTCAGGAGTTGAGAGCGATGGAGTTGAGCAACACAGCCCACAACACCAATAATGAGATTTTTTCTTTTTTTCATTTGGGCCAAGCGGCCTAAAAGAGAAAAAAGTTTTTCTTCAGATTTTTGCCTCACCGCGCAAGTATTAATAATGACAAGGTTACTTTTTTCCAAGGAATCTGACTTTTGGGCTCCTATCTGAGTTAAGATTCCCGCCATGCGTTCGGAATCATTCTCGTTCATTTGGCACCCGAAAGTATGAATATAGAACTTCAGGTTTTTGGGATTGGCTTGTTTTTTTTCAAGACGAATTCCGGCGACCATGATTAATGGATTAATATAATACAATTGTCAGGAGAATTAAAGAAAGATGCTTCCTTTACTGATCTTGAAGGTTATGAGTAAGCATTTCTCGTGCATTCTTCAGGGAGGTCTCGGTAATGTGAATTCCGGATATAAGACGGGCAATCTCTGTGACTCTATCTTTGAAGCCTAATTGTTCAACTGTGGTAAAAGTTCGCTCTTTACTTATCTGTTTGTCGATTTTGAAGTGATGGGGAGAGAAGGAGGCGATTTGAGGGAGATGGGTTATACAAATGACTTGGTGTTGGTTCGAGAGTTGCCTCAGTTTTTTGGCCACAAATTCAGCCGTTTTTCCTCCTATGCCTGAGTCAATCTCATCGAAAATCATAGTCTTCAGGCTATTTCCTTCCTTGCCGATAGATCTCAAAGCCAGCATTATCCGGGAGAGCTCGCCTCCAGAAGCAATTTTTCTCAGGGGTCTGATTTCCTCACCAGGATTGGGACTGATATGGAATTCGACTTCTTCGGTTCCCTTTTCTCGAATTTTCTCAATTTCTTCTATATTGAGAGAGATGCTTTCGAATTTTATTTTAAACTTGGCTTTTTTCATTCCCAATAGCGCAATCTCCTCCAAGATGCTTTTCTCCAAATCTTTTGCTCTCTGTTTCCTTAATTGGGACAGTTTTTCTGCTTTTTTCTGATATTCTTTGAATTTAACTTCGATTTGAATGGCTAAATCTTCAAGCTTATTTTGGCTAGTGGAGAGCTCTTGGCATTCCTCTTTGGCCTTCTTGAGGTAAGAGAGAATCTCAGGAATGTTACTTCCGTATTTTCTTTTTAATTTTTCAATTTGGCTCAGACGTTCTTCTATCGTTTCTAATTTTTCAGGTGAGATGATTTGCTTATCTTTAAATTTTATTAAAAAGTCAGAAAATTCTTCGAACACGATAGAGAATTGGCTGATGGCCTCGTTGGTCTCTTTAAAGGTCTTATCAAAGTCGCTGAGTTGGTTAACAATATTTTGAAGTTTGGACAATTGGGAAGCGATAGAGTTTTCTTCAGCATAAGAAAGGGCCAAAGATTTTTCCACCAACGAGCTGATTTTTTCGGCATTCTTCAGGATATTCCTTTCGTAGTGGAGCTCCTCTTCCTCCCCACGCTTGAGCTCGGCTTTTTCAATTTCTTTTATTTGAAATTCCAGGAAGTCAAGCCGTTGTTCCCTGTCACGCTCCTTGGCTTCAAGTTCCTGTTTCTCTTTAGAAAGCTTTTTAAGCTCGTGAGCTGTTTGAGAGACTTTTTTTCTAAGGGAGATGGTTTGAGCATAGTAATCGAGATAATTCAAATGGTTTTCGACATGAAGGAGGAAGTCATGGTCGCTCTGGCCGTAGATATCGACCAGATGAGGGCTGAGTTCTTTCAATTTTTTGATAGGCACCAGGATTCCGTTAAGATATCCTTTTCCTGTTCCTTCCTTGGAAATAATCCTTTGAATAAAGATTTCCTTTCCAGAAAAGAGATTTTTGTATTCAGAATGAATTTGAGGAAGGCAAAAGACAGCTTCAACTGAAGCCTGCTTTTTTCCAGTTCGGATCATGTCCGCCGAACCTTTTTCCCCCAAGAGGAGTTTTATGCCGTCAATGATTATCGATTTTCCAACACCTGTCTCTCCGGTGAGGATAGAAAACCCCTCCTTAAAATTCAATTCAATATCTTCGATGGTGGCTAAATTTCTTATGCGGAGAGACTTGATCATGAAAAATGACTCATGTTGTTATTTTGAAGAAGTAATGATTATGGGAACAAGGGCCTTTTCCATGTTTATCCGGCCGTAGCCGAGGAGTTCGTCTTTGCCTGGATTAAGATTGGAATTCACATCATCGGCTGAAAAGCGAATGATATCCATTATTTCTTCTGCAGTGAGCC
>Ga0209636_10001151_pt1 | contig 26571 bp, 20 predicted proteins | sample DeeMarSWOR152_54_FD_187464 | JGI IMG/M metagenome (GOLD analysis project Ga0209636, IMG submission 187464) | Marine sediment microbial communities from White Oak River estuary, North Carolina - WOR-1-52-54 (SPAdes) (version 2) | ecosystem: Environmental > Aquatic > Marine > Intertidal zone >...
GAAAGCGACACATACACGGCATCATTACCAAATCCAACAATGTCGGGCCTCCCATCATTGTTTACATCAGCCATCATGCGCGGATGCTTATCTACACGCCACCCTCCGACACCGTAGCCATAACTAATTAAGCAAGTCTCTACGGGCTGCGGGCATCCCTTTCCTGGTACTGGTACTGGGGGTGGAATCTCCTCCGCTTGTTGGTCAGGATTGAATTGAAGGGTTACCGTCGTTGCCAGATGATCAGCGAGACCAGGCCCATAGACCTCTGACACTCGTCGGCCGGTGCCCGGCTTCTTAGTGAGATAGCCTACCGCGTTTGGAAATGACTGCGGTCTTCCGACATAGATCTGGTCTATCGAGTTCACTTCTGAAACTTCCATGAAATGTTCGTTCATAGCTACCCTATGCTTTGATATCCAGTGATGGCAATTAAAATCCCCCACGATCACCGGTGTGAGATCGCCTGGCTGGTGGAACGAGCGAACTTTAGCAACGAGGTCGCTGATCTCTGAGCTTAATCTGGCAGGATTATCCGTATTTGAAATATGTGTCGAATAAAAAGGGATAATATAGCCAGTAACCTTATGTCGAAAGCGCGCCCCAACGACGCGACGCCAGATTACGTCATTCTTTTTCTTTCCTATGTGTTCGCTTCTGACACTTCCGGATACTAGTTCAAAGAACGCGCTGTTTGCGATAAATCCAATTTCACCGGCTTGACCGGCAACCGTTTCAAATGACCCATAAAGCTCAGCCGCAAAGCATCTAACAGGCATTGTCATCCGCCCATAACATGGAATATCTTGTGCCGTAAACTCGATATGTCCAATCCAAGGTGGCAAAAATTGATTTGCTTTAGCCCTAAGCTCTTGTAGGCCGATCAAATTCCACCAGACTTCCTGCTTAAATTCATTGGCAATCTTCTTCATTCGAAGCGCAGTTTCCTCTTTTGATTCGCCCGAGATCATCTTGACATTCAATGTGGTAACCTCGATTGAAAAACCAGCCGGTTGACCAAGCAGAGGGGGAGGTGTGCCAGCAATTATTGTTAATACCCAAAAAATACAAATAATTTGCAGCGCTCCATATTTAACTGAATGTAATGTCACCTTGCATCCTTTGTTTAGAAGTTCCATCGTATCCCTCCTATTTTTTATCTATAAGGTAACTTATATCAATTATACTGACAAAGATACTAAAACCTAATATTAGTAAAAATATTGATGTTGGACGATCAATATTAGTCATCTCAAATACTTCTTTATTGACAACACATTGGTAGATACTTTTTTGAACGCCTAAAAGGTTGACTAACAAACATGCTTTTACTGTAACCGATTGTAAAAACGCAGGCAACAACAATCATAAAACATCCTTTCTTCTACCCCAGGTCACTATTGGATATGAATTTCAATCCGGCGATTCGCCGATCTGCCAGCTTCGGTTCTATTGTCTGCAATAGGATTGGCATCACCGTAGCCTTCGGCTGTCATCCACAATGGGTCTATCCCAGCGTCTTGGAAATAGCTCATTACCATCTGAGAACGTCTCTTTGATAGCTGCAGGTTGAGGAACCTCGATCCTCTGTTGTCAGTATAGGCTGCGATGTGAATTTTCACCTCAGGATTACTTTGTAGAATTTGCGCCCATCTTTTAAGCACCAAAGTTGATTTCGGATCCCACTGTAAACGCCCGGAGGGGAATGAAACTCCTCTTAGTACAGTCTTTTGCCCTGTCTGCAGGATCGGTGATTTCGGGGCAATATACCCGACGCTGCTATGGAGGGTTGGCCGCTTCTTTAGGAGCTTGTCACGAGGCTCGAGCTTTGGCAACCGCTGTCCCTCTATAACCTTTCCGAGGATAAGCTGGCGCTGGACATCGGTAATCGGTTCGCCGTAATGCCATTTCAGGAATGCTTCCGTCCATGGACGATCTGAAGTTGGTACTTCAGGAAACCACTTATAGAGTTCACCCTCGAAACCTTTCTGTTTGAAGAGTCGATAAATATGCTCGTAAGTCTTTACAATATTATATTTGCCTACTCCACAAAAGGTAGACAATGCTCGACTAGCGCGTACCTCCTCACCTAATTCCGTTCGACCTAATGCTATCAGTTCAATCTCACACTTACTGTCCGGCTTATCCTTGAATTTAAATACGACCTCCAAATTCTTCGGTATTGAGGGCTGAAAAATTCGTATCATATAGTCTGGATCGTCGTATGTTGTTCCTGTGAGAGTGACAGATTGTGGATTGTATATCCATGCTCCGTCTGCTGTTCGTTTTTTCTTGACTGTCCATTCCAGCTTGCTCAGCTCGATATCATGAAGGATTCCGGATTCGTCCACGGAAACGCTGACCGTCTCGTAACAGTTTTGATTGGGGCCGCCTATCTTCCATATAGTTGCTATCGATATAGTGGAGGGATCGACTGTATACACGCGTCGTTCTCCGATAAAGGCTCGTTTGCTGAACCCACTTGCGTCTGGCGCATAATAATCTGTGGATCGTGTGCAACCAGCCACCTTTAATGTCCAGGTATGTTGGTTGTATCCTTCAGCAGGGCAATAGGGATTCCTAAACTCTATTCGATGAGGAGGACTTGTTTTTTCTACATCTTCCTCTCCAATAACAGTTCCAGTACTGCTCTCGTAACGCCATTTCGTGTAAGCAAGTGATCCTTGCGGCGGTGATGTTAATTCGGCAGTAACTTTAACGAAAGAGGTTTTTTGGCTGGTATGAACATCTTTTACGACCGAATATTCTACTGTTTCATTTAGTAAGGAGCTTGTGGAGTAAGTAAACTTGCCAAGGTATGCAGGCCGCGCTTTGATTACACGCCCCTCCATTTCACAATTATTGAAATAGGTTGGTTCTAACTTCATACTCACCTGCGCTTTATCAACTACTGCTCTTCCCCAGACGGAAGCACCAGAGCTTACATAGGATTCTTCTTCTAAAATATATGTAAGACTTGGTGTTGATATCCCGGGATGCACAATTGTTTCGCTGAGAGGTAAATCTAAACCAAAGCCTTCATGTACAGGATTTAAAACGACTACGAAGCGAGCAGTTATATCCTGAGCTACAAAAATCCAAAATGGATTTCGATTAACGCTCTTCATCCAAACCAAAGGATGCAACTCGGTTCTCCTGTCATGACCTGTATCAAAAACCCACCACCCGTGAGCTTGAATAGGCGTACCTGGTGGAAAAGCATCTGGCAAATGCGCTTCTATTAAGGGTTCACCTTCTGTACTGACTTCTGCTTCAATCCAACCAGGCGGGATTGAGCCCCACCTGGGATTCTGTTCCCCCCAGTAATTAATAGCGGCCCACTCGTAGCCAGGGGATGGAATGATCCATATATTCCAATCACCATCATCATAAAAATCATCATTATTCAGTTTTATCTTCGTTCCAACTGTGCCTTCCATCGTAATGAGTGTGCGGTAGTTGCCGTCAGTTGGATCGTCATCATTGAGCCACCACTCTTGTCCTGGCCAAAGAGAACACCCAATTTGCCAGTTACTCGGGGGATAGATGTATCCTGTTTGTGCTAAGTTGTTATTAATCCAAAGCATCAAGCATGTGATTACGAGAGTGGTAATAAACAACTTGATTTTAAGTTTTTCCATGATTTCTTACCTCCTTTCATGATTTTTCTTTGAGTCATCCTCATTTTGCAGTAGGCATATTTACCCTTTTAATCCGTATGCTGATATTTAACCAAAGAAATTGTTATGGTTTTACTCCCGCCATTTGAATTGATACTCATGGCACCCGAATAGGTTTTTATCTGCTGGTTAACATCTGCTGTAACAATAACGGTATCCTTGCCGGTTATTACTTTTCCAATGCTTTTCGATACTGCAATCCACCCAGGTTTATCACCAATTTCCCAGGATAATTCTCCTTCACCAGTGTTCGATATTATCAATTTTTTGAGGCTATATTCTTCGTGAAAGTGAATTTGAGTTTTTGAACAAATAATTCAGGCTTATCTGGTTCAGTAGGAGAACAGGTGAATAAAAAACCGCTATGGCTATAATAATAATAAGGCTCAAATAATTTATTTTTTTCCACTTGCTAACTTCCATTACTCATGTTTTACAAAATCCCAATACGAAATTAAGAAATATCTATGAACTCTTCTAATATACTCCAGAAACCTGTAAGAAATCGAGCTGCCAGGCTATTGTGTCCCGCAAAGGCTAAGGCAGAAGGCACAAAAAAACCAGAAAAAAACCAAATTGCAAAAATGGCGGTCGCCACATGGATGGCGACGACTGGACATAATATAACAAGAATTGCAAAATCTATATAGCCAACTAAACTGCCACTCCATTGTCCCCACGCTAAGTAATAGGAGTAAAAAAACATGGATAGTGCGAATAAGGTAACCACAGTAAATGGAATCATTGCCAATATAATTGAGCTAACCTGAATAATACTCCTTAATAGTCCACCTGGGACGATACGTGAGATAACTACTAAAATAAGAACCACAATGGTTAACACAAGAAAGACAATGCATATTTGAATATTCGCTATATAGAACAGCTCAACCTTACTCCAATATGGCAATGATGCTAACAGCGGGTGTTCCCCCGAAAACGGATCATTGCCAGAGATTTTCAAATACAACTCTATAGCTGAAGAAAGGCTTGCACTCGTGATAAGACCAAATATGCTAGTAATGTAGCTAATAAATGGATATAAAAGTGGATATAAGGCAACAACAATCAATGCAAAAAGTCCCAGCATTAAAGCAGTGCGGATGGGAATCCCCTCTTCGGGTTCTGTAACTGTTTCACGACTATTAGACATATATCCGGATTCCTAACTTATTTTAAAAGATGTTACAATAGTATGGATCTGTTTCCAAAGATCAATGTTACTTTGTATGTTATCTCTAATTGGTGATGAAGCATGTAGTATGTGCCAATAATCTTTATTTACAATCAAAACGCTACAGAAAATTTTAATGTTCTCATATCCCAAATGCACCGCCGAGACCCTGTAGTCTACCCTGTAAGCTAGTACACCATTTATCGAAAAAGTATCTGAATAAAGTTCCTTCGCACCTGGATAAGTAAGAATGCTATGCCGGAAACCGTCCCGAATGTTTTTAGATCGAAGATCGCCATAAACATAGGCCAATTGCGTAGCAACATTGAAACGAAGCTCCTCATTTCGTAGGTTCAATAAAATGAGATCATACTTAGGTAGATTAACGGAAGAATTAGGCAATTTGAGGATTTCATCAACAATTGTGCTTTGCTTCCACTCTTCAGAGTCCCAAGATATTGAAAATAGGTCCTGAGGATGATGGAAAATTTTTCTGCTTTCATCTACTTTTTGCTGGCAACTTATATCCAATAGTAAAGCAAATGAGAATAAAAGAATGGATTTTTTACTCATGATCTATTTCTCCTGGTTATCTTTAACTGGCTAATTTCCTCTCCACCATATTTTAAATACCTTAGCTCGTCTTCAAGTGGATTATCTCGATAATTCCCTGCTTGTAAGTAGCCTCCTCCGTAGTCACATGCAAACTGTTCCTCGCTGTTTCCCCATCTTTTCCTGTCCCCATACTTATAGACAAAAAATTTGTCTCAATTTCCCGAAAGTTGAGCTGCTTTTTCATCCTGCGCAGACTTTCTGACCAAACAAACTGATAATTTTAACATCGCTCTGCTTTCTTTTGAAACTTCCTATTTAACCCGCGTCCCAGGATTGATCGGGTTAGGGTAATTTTAATACAACAAGAATTGTGTTGGTATATCCTGACTCAATAAGAGGCCTTCAACTCTTATTGGTCCACTACTGGGTCATATGCATACACGGTGTTAATACTCGTAAAAGGATGTTGTGTTTTAGTTCCTCCGATTAGATAAATCTTCCCGTTCAGCCTCACCGTGGATAACAAGGCTATCTCAAAGGGCATATCCGTTCTCGGAGTCCAGGTATCTGTAATCGGGTCGTATGCTTCGACTTTCTTGTACATCGGGTCTCCCCAATCACCGCCAGAAGCCCGCCAACCTCCAAAGGCAAAAATTGTCCCATTAACCGAACTGGTTGCTAAAGAATATCTTGCTGTGGGCATAGATGTTTTCTTTGTCCAGTTATCTGTGCTTGGATCATACACCTCCACTGCTGAAGCGATATTCGGGTACTGAATGTTACCACCAATGGCATAAATCATTCCATCCACCACACAAGTGCCCAAACTCCATCTTGGTGTTGGCATATCCTTTTTCCTTGTCCAGGTATCCGTTGCCGGATCATATTCTTCAACAGTGCTGATTCCCGCCAATATACCGCTTTCTCCTTTTGTCCCCCCGATTACATAAATCTTCCCATTAACCGTACTGGCAGCTACACAACTTCTTGGAGTGGGCATAGAAGCTTTCCTGGTCCAGGTATCTGTAGCAGGGTCATACATTTGAACAGTTGAAAGATTATATGAACCCGTAACTCCACCACCAATCGCATAGATTTTCCCATCCACCACTGCACAACCAAAAGTGCCTCTTGCAGTTGGCATGTGAGTTTTCTCTGTCCAGGTGTTTGTCGTCGGGTCATACACCTCAACTGTCGAAAGCGGCTGGATTTCGGTTCGCAGACCTCCAATTGCATAAATTTTTCCATCTACTAAAGCTGTACCCAGGCCCAATCTTGCTGTGGGCATATCTGTCATTTTGGTCCATATACTGATATCCAGAGTAACCGTCACATCCTTAATTCCGCCGTTTGAATTAATGTTAATCGTACCTGAATATGTCCCTAACTCCTGGTTAACATCTGCTGTAACAATGACGGTATCCTTGCCAGTTGTTACTTTTCCACTGCTTTTCGATACTTCAATCCAATCAGGTTTATCAGTAATTTGCCAAGATAATTTTCCACCGCCATAGTTTGATATTATTAATTTTTTTGAGTTTACATTTTTTGTGAAAGTTAAAGAGATAGGTTGTACGAGTATCTGAGATTTTTTTCCGGGTTCATTGGGAGAACAGGTGAATAATAAAGCCGCTATGACTAAAATAGTAATGAGACTCAAATAATTAATTTTTTTCATTGTATGTTCCTCCTATTTTTTTGCCTTGTGCTTATGCATAAATTCTATGATTCTGGATCATAAGCTTCTACAATCGAAAAGGCTTCGGCATCCTCAGAAGTTGATTTTGCACCTCCTATCACAAATATTTGCCCATTAACCGTACAGGAAGATAGCCCCCATCTTGCTGTCGGCATGTCAGTTTTTTTAAGCCAGGTATCTGTCGAAGGATCATATTCCTCAACCACTGAGAGCAAGCTAGGCGGGATTCGCGAACCACCGATCGCATATATTTTGCCATTGACTTCGCCAGATCCAAAATAAAATCTCGAAGCTGGCATCTTATTTTTAATTTCCCAACTGTCTGTCGCTGGATTATATACTTCTAGATCTCTGAAAGCCACATGCAATCCTACTCCCCCAAAAGTATATATTTTGCTGTCGATTACACACGCCCCATGACCAGCTCTTAGGGTTGGCATTTTCCTTTTCTCTGTCCATTGTCCTGTGTTAGGATCAAACTCATAAGTAGGATGATCTCCTTCGCCTGCCGAATAACTCCATACACCTCCAATAGCATATATTTTCCCATCAACAACATTACAGGAAAGAAGGACTAAAGGTAATGGTAGAGCTACGCCCGAAGACCAGCTATCTGTTACCGGGTCATATATCTCCACTGAAGATTTGAATCCATTATTATTCTCACCACCTATCGCATAGATTTTACCCTCTAATACACATGAAGTAAGACAACTTCTGGCGGTGGGCATAGCGCTCTTTTTGGTCCACATATCTGTTGCTGGATCATATACCTCCATTGCCGTTAAATAATTTCTACCATCCTTCCCCCCGATGGCATATATTTTCTCATCAAGAACACAAGTTGCAAAACTATACCTTGCCGTCGGCATACTTCTCCTGGTTATCCAGGTTTCAAGATTTAAAAAGACGGTTACGCCCTTATTTCCGCCATTTGATGTAATACTAATCGTACCCGAATAAGTCCCTGTCTCCTGATTAATATCTGCAGTAACAGTGATGGTATCCTTACCAGTGGTTACTTTGCCGCTACTTTTCGATACTTCAATCCAATCCGGTTTATCAGCAATTTGCCAGGATAATTTTCCACCACCATAGTTTGATATTATTGATTTTTTTGAGGTTACATTTTTTGTAAAAGTTAAAGAGATAGGTTGTACGAGTATCTGAGAATTTTTTTCGGGTTCATTGAGAGAACAGGTGAATAACAAAGCCGCTATGGCTAAAATAGTAATATGACTCAAGTAACTTACTTTCATGGTGTTTTCCTCCTATTTATCCAATAATTTTAATAAGAGTCGTTCTCAAATCTATTGAAGAAATATCATTTTCCTGGTCTGAACAAAATCTCTTGATTCAAGTCGATACAGATAAACGCCGCTGGCGACTCGTTGACCGTGATCGTCTTTGCTATCCCATATCACTTCGTAGCATCCGACAGGCTTTTCCTTATTCACAAGGGTACACACGTCTTGACCTAGTAGACTCATGATCCGCAACACCACACGGACTGGTTTTGAAACTTCGTATCCGATCCGAGTATCAGGATTAAATGGACTGGGATAATTTTGATGAAGCTCGAAAGATGCTGGACTGTTAACAGCGTTATTTTCAACTGAAGTTATAGAAGGAGTATATCCCTCATTTATCGGTAGAGGATTAAAAGGCCAGGGTCCTTTCGCTCCGCCAAGGGCATAAATCATCCCATTACATGTGCTAGAAGTTAAGGCAACTCTTGCTGTAGGCATATCTTTTTTGTATGACCAATTGTCATTTAACGGATCATATTCTTCAACAGTAGCTAGATCAGCACTTCCAGGAGAAATTGAACCTCCAATAACATATATTTTGCCGTTTTGAGTACTAGCGGTTAAACTCGTTCTTGCTTTTTGCATAGATGATTTCTCTGTCCAGGTATCAGTCGCTGGGTTATACTCTTCTACTTTGGAAGTTGACTGATATGGAGTTATTGCACCGCCAATCGCGTAGATTTTATCATTTACAACGCCAGCGCAAAGATGGGCTCTTGCTGTAAACATTTTAGTCTTTTCAGTCCAATTATCCCCTGATGGATCATATTCTTCTACTGCATCCGAGGCTCCAGATGAAACCTGTCCACCTATGACATAGATTTTTCCACCAACAGTACAGCTAACGGTATTCATCCTTGCTGTGGGCATGGGGGCTTTTGTTACCCATGTATTATTCGCTGGGTTATATTCATAAACCGTTGAAAGAGGATTTACTTCCTCCCTAGGGGACCCACCGAAAATATAAATTTTTCCATTTACTATACATGCGGATGGATGCGTTATTTCTTTGGGCATATTGGTTATATGTGTCCAGGTATCCGATACGGAATCATATACTTCTACTACGGATGTGGCAGGTGCGCCAGTTCCTGATCCGATTGTACTCCCAAAAAGATAAATCTTACCATCCAGTGTACAGGCGGTGGCATTGTACCTTGCAGTATTAAATGCACGTTTCCTCGTCCAGGAGTCACCTTGTGCCAGACAGAAAGATGTTAAACCCAATAACGCTGTAATAAAAAGAATTAAGATAATTGAGATAAAGTTGGAGTTTATTACGCAAGACTTGATATTTTTTTTCATGGTTTTTCCTCCTTCATATTGATTAAAGTTATGTTTCTTTTCGCTCATCGTCAAAGCTATTGGAGCAGAATCATTTTCCGCGTCTGAACAAAATCCTTTGATTCAAGTCGATACAGATAAACACCGCTGGCGACTCGTTGACCGTGATGGTTTTTACCATCCCATATTACTTCATAGAATCCTACAGGCTTATCTTCATTCACCAGGGTACACACTTCTTGACCCAGCAGATTCATAACCCGCAATACCACGCGGATTGGTTTTGATATTTCATATCCGATCCGAGTCTCAGGATTAAACGGATTGGGATAATTTTGATAAAGCACGAAAGACGCGGGATTGTTAATTGCCTTATTTTCGACTGAAGTGATAGCAGGATTATATTCCTCATTAGTTGCAAGTGGTGAAGGCGGCCAACCCGGGGCACCCCCAATAGCATAGATCTTTCCATTGACGACTCCAGCGCCAAGACCAAACCTTGCCGTTGGCATGGCGGTTTTCTCTGACCATTTATTCGCCGAGGGATTATACGCAAAAACTCGTGAGTAGGGACTACCTGGGCTCGAGCCGCCTCCCATCGTATAAATAAATCCATTAACTACACCTGTACCGAAATAACCATTGCCGACTAACATAGATGCTTTCGTCGTCCAGCTATCCGTTGCTGGGTCATATTCTTCAACATACTTTTCTCCACGTCCTCCTCCCATGGCATAGATATTCCCATTGACTACGGCTGTACTTAAAGCGTGTCTTGCGAACAGCATAGGAGCTTTTGTACTCCAGGTGTCGGTTGCAGGATCATAAGCTTCAACATTTCGAAGAAACACGCCACCAGGAGCCACGCCGCCCATTACATAAATAATACCATTGACCGCACTTGCAGAGGCTGCTTCTCTGGCTGTCGGCATATCCGTCTTTTGTGTCCAGGTGTCGGTGTTCGGATCGTAAACTTCCAATGTACGCACACCTGTGGTCACGCCGATTCGAAAATTGGGATCACCACCGATGGTATAAATTTTTCCTTCTACGACAGCGCTTGCCATACTCCTTCGGCGTGTAGGCATATCCTGTTTACTCGTCCATGTATCGCTGATTGGATCATATTCTTCGACTGTAGCCAATGTCGGAGCGCCATCTCTAGTCGCGCCGCCAATGGTATATATTTTTCCATCAACGACTTCGCACGAAAGCCAGAATCTCCCGGTCAGCATACGTGTTTTAGTCGTCCAGCTTTTACTTTGTGCCAGACAGAGAGAGGTGAAACCCAACAACTCTGATAAAAATAGAATTAAAATAACTGAGATAAGGATTGAGTTTACATTGCACAAAATTTGATATTTTTTTTTCATGGTTTTTTCCTCCTTCATATTGATTAAAGTTATGTTTCTTTTCGCTCATCGTCAAAGCTAATGGAGCAGAATCATTTTCCGCGTCTGAACAAAATCCTTTGATTCAAGTCGGTACAGATAAACACCGCTGGCGACTCGATGACCATGGTCGTTTTTACCATCCCATGTCACTTCGTAGCATCCGACAGGCTTATCTTCATTGACCAGGGTACACACTTCTTGCCCCAGCAGATTCATGACCTGCAACACTACACGGGCTGGTTTTGAAACCTCATACCTGATCCTGGTCTGAGGATTGAACGGATTTGGATAGTTTTGAAGCAAACGAAATTATCCAGTAATTGCGTGTTCGTTTTCTGGCGATTCTACATTTGTTTTTAATGGCGATGTAGCGTACCCAATTTGTGGTCTTGCCTGAGTCGGTGGTGTATGAAAACAAGCATACCAAAAATGATATGCTTCTTTAAATTTCAGTATAGTACCGCCATAATAAGAGTACCCCCAAACAGGATTAGTGCTAATGATTGGATTGTCTGGAAATTTCATCCATTTGATTCCATCTGTTGATGTAGCATAACCAATCTTTTCTATAGTAGCAGTATTGATAGGTGCTTTAAGCCCCAGGTACCATATTTCATAACCTGAATCCGTTGGAAGCACCATAGGCTCAATAGCTCTATGCGAATCCCATTCCCCAGAATTACCAACTTTTAGTACTGGATCACTACTAGAAAATGGGGTTTCGGTTGTAGAAGGATCATCATACTTAACCCAATTAATGCCATCTGTAGAGGTAGCTAATCCAGTTTGAGGAATGGATGGTTCAAGAGGGAATCCTGATTTTCCTGCCCAATACCACATTTTATAAATGCTATCTTCTTTTACTACGGTATAAGGAACTATTATGGAATGGTCCCAATCGGGGTAAGGACCTAGTTGGAGCACTGGATCAGGATGTTTGCTCCAGTTTTTTCCGTTTTCGGATGTTGCATAACCGACTTTTGTTGAGGGGATACTCCCTGCGCCATACCACATTTTTAAGGTGTCATTATCTTTGATCACAGCGCAATTAAATAAATTTAAAGATTCCCAGGAAAGTTCACCTGAAAGTACAGGATTTCCGGTATAACGATGCCATTCAATTCCATCTAGGGACCAGGCATAACCAATCTTTCCCCTTGGAGATTGCATAGATTCCCATACACTCCTATCAAATCCAGTATACCACATCCGCAGTGTGTCACTATCTTTTATAACCGTTGGATTCCAAACAGTACCGTCGTCCCATGTGCCTTGAGCGCCATAGCTGAAGACAGGATGATCAGTAACATGTGTGAAATTAGTTTGTGCCAGAAGTCCTTTGGCAAATAGAATAATTACAATCGAAATAAAGGTAATTGTTGCATGAAATTTGAAATTCTTCTTCATGGCTTTTTCCTCCCATACTTAAGGTCATATTTCTTTTATTTAATCAACCGTTATCGGTTTACATGGCATGGTAACACAAATGTCATACCAAAGAAACAGCTTTCTTAAAAGTTAAAAGTCATGAAGGCTAAGGTACTTAAAAATTTATAAGTTGAGGAAGGTGGAAAAAATAGTTTCTATTCAGTAAAAATCGAGAAGTTATGATTCGACTATGAGAAAACCTGACGGGAAAGGTATGTGAGAAGCCTTAGGGTATAAATTATCAGGAAGTTAAAACCATACAAAATCCTGACAGGAGATGTCAGCTTTTGATATAACCTGACATGGATAGCATATCGAGCGAGTTGTTTTCTGGAGGAGAAATTGGGCATTCGTAAGGCGTTGGGAGTAGAGTGTATTACACAACATGGATGAGCCGAAACCAAAAGAAAAGAATAGAACGCGGATCGAACGGATTTAACTGATCGGAACGGATTTTTTTAGTTTGTTTGTATTAAATTCTTTTTAAACCTGTTCTCAAAAATTTTTCTCTTGAAATTTGGTTCTTTGCCAAAATTGATTAACAACCCAACTTCAATCGTGGTCGCTTTGAGATAGTTTACTAATTGAGCCTCATAATCCTCAGCGATTGTCTTTGCTGCTTTTAATTCGATTATCACTTTACCTTCCACTAATAAATCTGCATAATAATCTCCAACTTCCTCGGTTTCGTAATAGACTTTTATATTTTTCTGTTGCTCAACTTTTAGACCCGATTTTCTCAACTCAATAGCTAATGCATTTTCATAGACCTTCTCTAAAAATCCATAGCCTAATGTATTATAGACTTTGTAATAAGCATTAATTATTTTATCGGTGATTTCTTTATGTAACATCATTTTCCCTTCCATCTCATTGTTAAATCCGTTACAATCCGTTCGATCCGTTCAATCCGCGTTCTATTAAATCTTTGAAGTTTATTATTTAGACACAACTAATGCCGACTATGATGACTACAAATCTAACTGATGTTTCTTCATCTTTAAAAGCAAAGTGGTACGGGCGATACCCAGACTTTTGGCAGCTTGAGTGCGATTACCGCCATGTTTTTCCAGAGCTGCCAAAATCATGTGGCGTTCGGTGCGATCCATCTCAGCTACAAGTTTGTTCTGGCGCTGATCGGAGATTGACTCTACCGGTGTGAATCGGTCCTGAACCAAAAAGTCGGGTAATAGCTCCGGTGAAATCATCTGCTCATCTGGATGGGCAAGGGTCACTGCGCGTTCGATCACATTTTCCAATTCGCGGATGTTTCCCGGCCAGTCATAGTTTTCAAAAATTCGCATGGCTGGAGCGGTAAAGCCGTGAAGCTGTTTCACTGGTTTCGTCTTTTCCAAAAATTGGCTGAGAAAATGCCCTGCTAAATGTCGAATATCCTCCTTTCGTTCTCGCAGCGGCGGCAGATGGAGGGTGACGACGTTGAGGCGATAGTAAAGATCTTCTCGAAATTCTTTGGCAGCTACCTTTGTCTTCAGGTTACCGCTGGTGGCAACAATGATTCGGACGTCCACTTTGCGCTGCTCAACAGCACCAACCGGCTTGATTTCTCCCTCCTGAATGGCACGCAACAATTTCGCCTGGAAGGTTATGCTGGTATTGGTGATCTCATCCAAAAACAGCGTGCCCTGGTGGGCGACCTCAAACAGACCTTTCTTGGTCGCTGTCGCACCAGTGAAGGCGCCTTTCACATGCCCAAAAAGCTCGCTTTCTAAAAGTGTTTCTGGTAAGGCACCGCAGTCCACTGGAACGAATTTATGTTCTTTGCGCGGTCCATTGTAATGGATGGTGCGCGCAATAAGCTCTTTACCGGTACCGCTTTCACCCTCGATAAGGATGCGTGCTTCGCCGGGAATGATCCGGTGGAGTACCTCGAAAACCTTGAGCATTGCTGGACTGCTGCCGATGAGCCCATGAAAACTGTATTGCTGCTCTACCTCACAGCGAAGCCGTATATTTTCCCGGTAGATTTTCTGGTATTGTTTGGCATTCTCAAGAAATTGACCACATTGATTAGCGACGATAGTCATTAATTCCATATCAGATTGGGTGAATTCTATTTTTTTGGTAAGAATAATTATTCCTGTAACTGCACCACCTACTATCATTGGCACAGCTAATACTGAAGCGATTCCCTTAAGCCACTCCTTTGCCTCAATGAAACGATCATCCTTAGTGATGTTCTCGGTAATCAGAGAACCGCCGTTTTTGAGCACCCACCCACCGACGAGATCACTTAACCGTGAAAGTCGTTCCCCTGTGCTTCTGTCAACGACACTCTTAAATCGCGTGTACATCTGCCGCTCGCCTTCAGGTTGTATCGAGAGAATGGATCCTTGCTTTGCTGATGTGATCGTCATAGTTTCTTGTAAAATAATCTCCAAGATCTTTTCCACTTCCAGTGTAGAGCTAATACTTTGTGCCAGTCGATTCAACATCTGAAGCACGGCAACAGATTTTTCGTGTAGTGTTTTATCATCGATTATCATTTGATTTTTAATCCTTTCAGCTTCGCCAATCGTTCTTTAGCGTCAATCAACTCGGGCATATCTTCATCGGCATTTTTCCAGATTTGCAGAAATCTCTCATACCGTTCAATAGCTTTTTCTGACCAGCCATTTTGTTCGTATAATCTGGCAAGCGTGTAATGGTAAACAGGATGAATCAAGCGTCTATCCTTACTCTCAGGATTAAATGTAGTTAACCGTTCATACTCGGCAATGGCTTTATCCAAATCGCCTTTTTGTAAATAGGCTCGGGCTAAGATATCTTTCGGATATGGCACGTTATAAAACAACAGGTAATAGGGGTAAATACCAGGCATCTCTAACGGATTTACCTTGTTCCAAAACTGGATTGCCTTTATAAATGAATCTTCTGCAAGAAGTGTTTCTGCGTGGAGTATATCAGAATAATACTTAAATTCATTTTGATCTCCTATCGCTATCTTTGGTAAGAGTTTCCTGATTATAGACACTTGGATTTTTGCAGAATCGATACGTCCCAGATTCAGGTCTCTCCATCCAAGAGCGAATGCATTGTGTGCGGTAACTGTTGCCCTTGATTGGGTCAAAGCAATCTTATTGTACCACTGTTTGAAGTGTTTTTCGCTAAAATTAAGTTGTTCTCTATCGTAATAAATCCAGCCCATGATCCAATGAACATAAGCCTCCCCAGTTTCATTCCCTACCTCTTTTAGAAGCTCGATAGCTTTATCAAACTCTTGAAAGGATTGCCTCTGTCTTCCGAGCCAGTAGCAATAAAATCCTTTCCACGCATAACCATTTGCTTTACGGCCTTGTGATGTAACCACTTCAATGAACTTATTCGTCCATTTCATCGACTCAGCGTATTCTTCTTGCAAGGCATAGATATAAGCAATCGTCCTATAAGCGTAAAAATAGTCATATTTTACCTCTACCGCTTCTTTGTATTTTGCCATGGCCTCGTCAAGCTTTCCTGTACGCAAATAAAGCTCACCCATCGAATCAAATGGGTTGGCATCTCCGGGAGAGAGAGTCGCATATTTTTTGAAGCTGTCGATAGCTTTTTCATACTCACCCATTTTAATGTATGTGAAAGCTAATATATTATAGGCGTGACCATAATTTGGGTCGAGTTCGATTGCGCTTTCGAATTCAAGAATCGCCTGGTGGTACAATTCCCTACCTGAATAAGATGCAGCCAATTCAATATGAACTTGCTTTTCTTTGGGGTATTTCTTTGCTAATTGTTTGAGAATTCGAAATCTCTGTTCGCCATCTCTTTCAATAGTACTGGCATAGTTTGCTTCGATATAAAGTCTCTCTTTGTCTGTAGATTTATGAGCATACCTTTTAGCTTTTTCGTAAGCCTGTTTTCGTGCGTTTGTGTCACCTAAAAGTCCATAAGCTTCTGCCAGGCACCAATAGGCTGCAGCAAACGTTGAATCACGCTCAATGGCTTTCTTGAGAAAATTTCGAGCATCGTTGGCATATCTTTTTTCCAAATCATCTCGTCCACGAATGAAATAATTATACGCTTCCATGGATGTAGTAGTAAATTCAGCAATAGGCTTTGGGGATGCTTCTAACATGCGATCAGAAATGCCAAGTCCTCTTGAGATTTCCCAACTCAACTCATCGATCTGGCTTTTAAGAACGCTGGCGATACCTTCCCCTTTAGCAGTCGCGCTTTTCATCAATTCTTTGTTTTTGACATCTAAAATCTTCACATCGGTTGCAAACACTTCTCCCGCTTTCGTAAAACTACCTAGCACAATTGTTTCGATATTATCCTTGCGGCACAGCTCAAAGCCCAGATCTTTATCGATACTCTCCACGTCCTCTTTTCCCAGTTGCTTGAGGATATCTCGCATCCGCTCCCAGGTGGTCACACGCAAGGATTGCGACTGCTCCAGACTGGTAATTAAGAGGTTGGGAATGGCGGTTTTGAGATAATCCAGACTATCATCGCCAGTCTGGTTTTCAAACGGTATAACAGCAATTGGTACAGGACGCAAGGGGGATGCCTGTTTTAAAAAAATGGATTTAAATTGTAGAAATAGGAAAAGCAACAACAAAGCTAAGGAAATTGGAACAGCTACTTTTACAAGATATGATTTTGTTTTAATCTTAACGGGCTTACGTTTTCTAATTTTCTTTGATTTTATAGGTGATAAGGTTAACTTATCTCCAACTGTGTCTCTCTTTAACTGCCTTAATTCCAACAAGAGCTCATCACAAGATTGATAGCGCTTTTCCCTATTTTTCTCCAGCATTTTCATAACCAACCGCTCGAAAGCAGGTGGAATATCTTTGCAAATCTCAGTCATTGGAATAGGGGCTTCATTAACGATAGCATATACAACAGCCGCATCATGTTCGCCACAAAACGGCCGCTGACCGGTCATTAGCTCGTACAGCACGACACCGAGAGAGAAAATATCGCTACGATGGTCACCTTTATCCCCCATGACCAGCTCTGGTGCTGCATAGTCCAATGTGCCGAGACGCTCTCCAGGTGGTGTAAACGATGGCGTACCACGCAATTTTGCGATGCCAAAGTCCATGATCTTTGTCCCGCCGTCTTTGGTAATCATGATATTCTGGGGTTTAATATCACGATGGATGATGCCTTTTGCATGCGCTGCGGAAAGTCCCTCAGCGATATTGATTGACCAATCCAGAATCTGTTTAAGATTTTGGTGTTCCTGTGTGATTTTTTCTGTCAGCGTTTTACCATCAAGGTATTCCATTACAATGATTTTTTCGTTTGCGATTTCGATAAAATCGTACGTAATGGCAATATTCGGGTGTTGCAGCGATGCTGTAACCTGCGCTTCTCGGATGAATCGGAGCCTGGCTTGTTTATCGTCAGCAAGATAAAACGGTAAAAATTTCAAAGCAACGGTACGTTTCAATTTCAGATCCTGGGCTTTGTAAACAATGCCCATCGATCCCTGGCCTAACTTTGCAAGGATTTTAAAATGTGAAATGGTTTTATCAGTCAGTTTGTTTTCCATGACTAAATTGGGGAAAAATTTTTATTTCATTTATCAACAACAATGCCCAAACTCATAAGATGCTGATAGACACTTTTTTAGAAGTCGGCTATGATTCTGGAAGTAGTTAACAAACAAGAGGTATCGTCATCATCAGCAGCCTAATCGGTTACTGCTTTGTAAAATATAAAAATAAATAAAAAAAGTCAATATATTTTTTTTGCTACCAGATGCTTAGTAAATTCTTCCATCTCAAATCCATCGCCACACATACCGAACAACATTAAATCCTTTACACCCTCTGATTGCCTTTTTAACACCATATTGACAAATATATTGGCTCGAATCGCATGGTTTTGGACATGGTTTTCCTGTGTAAAGCTTTTGCAACGCAGGAAGCGCCCGTTTGTCACCAATTTCACCCAATGCCCAGATGCTCTGGTTCTTCTCTTTAAAAGATAAATGATTGGATTCCAAAGCACAAATTAGCGCTTCAACACAATCGCCTTCAAATTGTTGTTGCGCTTTTTTGCAGATTGCCTTGACATCGGAACTGATCCAATGAAGTGATAAGACAAATAAAATAATTAATATTATGAAAACTATTGGTACGCTGTATAAAAGGATTTTCTTCCAATTCATAGACTTTTTTTGAGTTCTGGAATCATCATTTGGTTTCATTTTCTTTTTCTCCTATGTTCGTATTAATTTCTTGATCTTCCTCTTGCAGGGTCGAGTCACTTATACATTTATCATTTTTTTCTTTTGTTTGCTCTATTTGATTTTCTAACTCTGTTTTGTCTTTCATAAGTAAATCACCAACAGCGTAGATGATGGACTGGTAAATATTTCCCTCTTGCTCCCTGAAAACTTGAAATGGTAATTGTTTAGCACCAATAAATGGGCGCAGGCTCCACGCTAATTGTGCGCCAACAAATGCCAATATAACAATCCAGAATTTGAAAACCTGTACACCGACCTTTGGATAGATATTCTTTTTCTCACATGAAAATTTTAGCGCTTCAATAATACTATGCATGCCGAATAAGCCTGCCAGGGTAAAAATAGCGACATGGAGCAGTTGGATAAACGCATAACTGCCGCCTGTTATCAAAAAGAAGAGTACGATTGGAGCGAATGAAACTAAAATGGTAGTAGTCATCACAAATCCTGACAGGATAATCGATAGCATTTGAAGTAAGGTTAATTTTGATCCTAAAATAGACTGAATAACGAAAAATGCAGGAAAGCAAATCAGGATAATCAACGTAAATAATACTGGTACTTTGATTCCTGAGGAAAATCCCTGTAAAAATCCATTAAAACATCCCATAAAAACACCATAGATGAATGAGAATAGGCTTAAAATGAAGAGGTGATTTAGAATTTTTTTTTGCATGTTTTTTTTGTCCATGATCTTTTCATAAAAAGCTTCTTTCTGATTGAAGCTTTGAAAGAAATCGGTTAAGCCTTGAATTTTATTCATAATACTTTCCTCCAAAGGTTACGAATTAGCTCCTTGTTTAGTTATTATACTGAAATCATAATCATAGTCTGGTCGATAATCCGAATCAAGCTCTTTATAATCAAGGAAGTGCTATTTACTTTCCTTCTCCTTTACCTTCCGAATAATATCATTAAACTTCTCGTCGATATGCTGTAGATACCACTCGTCAATAATTGACTTTTTAAACCGCCATTGATTCCCCAATTTAGCCGCCGGAATCTTTTTCTCTTGCGCCCATGTATAAATGGTTTGTGGTTTTAGTCGTAAGTAATCGGCAACTTCTTCCAATGTCATTATTTCATCTTTCAACATAAATCCTCACTCCTTGTGATTTATTTTCCTATATAATACTAAATAATATATTGAATGTCAAGTATTTTATTGTTTATTACTGTTTATTATTATTTATAACTGTTTGAATAAGTTTATGTGATTTTGATAAATTGAAAATATTTGTCAGTTTTGAGGGCAGGTTATACATTTCAAGGATCAGAATGTAATATTACATTGTTAACCAATATATCTATTTTTTTATACAGATTAAAGAATTACATAGCTGAAAGACAAAATTATCAGGGTGTTTCTTATCTCTTCGTATGAGTTTTATTTTAAGTTGCAAAATTACATAAGTTAGTGAATGATTAATTTTTTACTTGCGCTTTATTCTTTTAAGTATTATTTTTAATTAATATTTTTTAATTTTTTTATCAACTTCAACAACAACCTTAAAAATAAGATAGAAATGCCAATTGACTATTTAAAATACCAACCTATCATCGGACTGGAAGTCCACGCCCAGCTATTAACACAATCCAAAATATTTTGCAATTGCAGCACTAAATTTGGGGCGAAAGAAAATACCCAGGTCTGCCCAATTTGTTTAGGTATGCCTGGAGTATTACCAGTACTGAACCGAAAAGCAGTAGAGTTTGCTATTAAAATGGGACTGGCAACACAGTGTCAAATCTCTTCTCATTCAGTATTTGCCCGAAAAAATTATTTCTATCCGGATTTACCCAAAGGGTATCAGATATCTCAATATGATGCACCCTTATGTTATGATGGTTACATAGAAATTGACATTGATAACGAGATAAAGAAGGTTGGCATTGTTCGAATTCATCTGGAGGAGGATGCGGGTAAGTCAATCCATGCTGAAGCCTGGGTGAAAAAAGATGAGACGTTAGTCGATTTAAACCGCTGTGGTGTACCTTTAATTGAAATCGTAAGTAAACCTGACATTCGTTCTCCACGAGAAGCCTATTGTTATCTTTCGATATTAAGACAGCTACTGCTTTATTTAGAAATATGTGATGGAAATATGGAAGAAGGCAGCCTTCGCTGTGATGCAAATGTTTCGGTTCGGCCAATTGGTAGTAAAGAGTTTGGAGTGAAAACAGAATTAAAAAATATGAATTCATTTCATGCCATAGAAAAAGCTTTAACTTATGAAATTGACCGACAAATTCAGATCATTGAAAACGCCGGAACAGTTCAACAGGAAACTTTATTCTGGGATACGAATAAAAACATGGCTATGCTGATGCGGAGCAAGGAGGAGTCACATGATTATCGCTACTTCCCTGAACCTGATTTAGTTATGGTAAACGTAAACCAATCCTGGGTTGATAAAATCTCTGCTCAAATGCCGGAATTACCTTTACAGCGACGAAATCGCTTTATCTATCAATACAATATTCCAAAATACGATGCCCATGTTCTCACTGAAAATAAAGCAATTGCGGATTACTATGAACAGATTGTAGGATCAGTTTCTAATCCAAAACTGGCGAGCAATTGGGTGATGGGAGAGATTTTACGAGAAATGAAAGAACAAAAAGAACCCGGAAAATTTCCTATACCCAGCATAGCACTTGCAGAATTGCTGAATTTAATTATTGATGGTACCATCAGTGGAATAATTGCCAAGACTATTTTCAATGAGATGGTAACTCAAGGCAAATCGGCAACAACAATTTTGAAAGAAAAAAAGCTTACTCAAATTTCTGATAAAGATTGGTTGAAGGATATTATATCGAAAGTAATAGACAATAATCTTGAAGAAGTTGCCAGATACAAAGCAGGAAAAATAAAGCTGTTTAGCTACTTTATGGGACAGGTAATGAGAGTAACACAGGGCAAAGCGAATCCTCACTTGGTAACTGAATTACTTCAAGAGAAATTATCTTCGTTTTAATTTGCCTGCTGACGAGAAAAATCTTGACTTTTATATTCTTTTCGGTTAAATTTAAAATCATTTTTTTATTTTAAATGGAGAAGAGAATGAGACCGAAAGAGATAAAAAAATTAATAGCACTTGTAGAGGAAAGTAATATTAATGAACTGGAGGTTAGTCGCTGGGGTAGAAAGGTCCGTATTTTAAAATCTTCTAACAGCTCATCTCCAAAAGTTACAACTGAAGGTGTAACGATTCCCGGTACATCACCTGTTCAAACAACTCATGATGCTATTCCGTTTTCTGAAAAGACTGTTATTCCTGAACCAATTAAAACTGAACCTGAGAAAACCTTGGAGAATATTTTTGAAGTGAAATCGCCAATGGTGGGGACTTTTTATCGCGCTCCAGCCTCGGATGCCGATCCTTATGTTCAGGTGGGTGATATTGTTGCTACCGACCAGGTTTTGTGTATTATTGAAGCAATGAAATTAATGAACGAGATCGAATCTGAGGTGCGTGGTAGAATTGAAGAAATTTTAGTCGAGAATGCGCAACCGGTTGAATATAATCAGGTTCTTTTCCGAATTGAGAAACTTTAATCCGGACTATCAAAACATCGGAGTAATTTGAATTGTTCAAAAAAATTCTCATAGCCAATCGTGGTGAAATTGCGCTTCGAATTATTCGTGCTTGTAAAGAATTGGGAATTGCTACGGTTGCTGTTTATTCTGAGGCTGACGAATTTTCGCTGCACGTTCGATTCGCTGATGAATGTGTTCGAATAGGACCGGGAGCAAGTTCTGAGAGTTATTTAAATATACCTCGAATTATTAGTGCGGCGGAGGTTACCAACGCCGACGCCATTCATCCGGGTTACGGTTTCCTGGCTGAAAATCCCCAATTCGCTGAAATTTGTGAATCATCTGACATTTTCTTTATTGGTCCCTCATCTGAGATGATTGCCAATATGGGCGATAAAGCCTTCGCTAAAACAAAAATGAAAAAAGCTGGTGTTCGGACGATCCCGGGAAGTGATGGAGTGGTAAGCGATCTTAAGACCGCAGAGACAATTGCTGAACAAATTGGCTATCCAGTCATCCTCAAAGCCACGGCTGGTGGTGGTGGTAAAGGTATGAGAGTCGTGAACGGAAAAAGCGAATTGGAGAAAGCTTTCATAACGGCACGAACTGAGGCAAACGCAGCTTTTAAAAATCCAGATCTTTATATCGAAAAATATTTCGAACACCCCCGCCATATCGAAGTACAGGTATTAGGCGATCAACACGGCAATGTTGTGGCATTGGGGGAACGTGAATGTTCAATTCAGCGAAAACACCAAAAATTAATTGAAGAGTCTCCTTCTCCAGCAGTTAATGAAAAAATTCGAAAGAAATTAGTCGATGCGGCTATCAAAGGTGCTAAAGAGGTGAATTACCAGAGTGTTGGAACGATTGAATTTTTATTGGACGATGATGGTAAATTTTATTTTATGGAGATGAATACCCGTATTCAGGTTGAGCATCCTGTTACCGAAGTGGTATTTGGAATGGACCTGTTAAAACAGCAAATTTTACTGGCGGCTGGAGAAAAACTCAATTCGGTTATTAAAGGTTATAAATTGCGGGGACATGCCATTGAATGCAGAATCAATGCCGAGGACCCGGATAAAAATTTTCGTCCTTGTCCTGGAAAAATCGAAATTTTTCATGTCCCGGGGGGACCTGGTGTAAGGGTGGATACACATGCCTACGCCCAATATCTAATTCCTCCATTTTATGATTCTCTGATCGCCAAGATTATCACATCAGGAAAAGATAGAGAGGAAGCATTAGGCAGGATGAGACGTGCCCTCGATGAATTTATTATTGAGGGCATTGCAACAACGATATCATTTCATCAAAAAGTTATGAAAGATAAAGATTTTCAACAAGGTAAATTTGATACAAAATATATTGAACGTATGTTAATTCAAAACTAAAATTAATAATTAAAAAAGCGGGAGAACCAAAGAATGGAAATACCGAAAGAATTACTCTACACTGAAGAACACGAATGGGTTTTAATCGATGATACGAACACCACTGCCACAATCGGAATAACAGATTATGCGCAGAGCGAATTAGGAGACATCGTTTTTGTTGAATTACCGAATGAAAACGATGAAGTGAAGCAGATGGAACCTTTTGGCACGATTGAAGCTGTAAAGGCGGTTTCGGATCTGTTTTCACCTGTTTCTGGTGTTGTTACAGAAGTAAATACAATTCTTCAGGATCAACCAGAATTAATCAATCAAGATCCTTACTACAAAGGGTGGATGATCAAAGTTCAACTATCTGATACCTCTGAGCTTGATTCTTTAATGAGCCCTGAGGATTATAAGAAACATATCAGCTAATGGCTAAAGCACATCATTGTTATTTTGAAAATTCTAATTTGGAGTTTATAAATGCCTTTTATTCCGAATACTGATGCTGATCGAAAGGCAATGCTGGAACGGATCGGTGTAAAAGATTTTGAAGAGTTGATTTTTAATATTCCCGATGAATTAAGATTTAAACAAAAATTTAACCTTCCTGAACCACTATCAGAAATGGAAATCGCTCGGGAAATTCATTATAAAACGCGCTGCAACCAGAGTATTACTGATGCCATAAATTTCCTGGGCGGTGGTGCTTATGATCATTTTATTCCCGCAGCCGTCGCACACATTATTTCAAGATCAGAATTCTACACAGCCTATACGCCTTATCAACCTGAAGTCAGCCAGGGAACCCTGCAATCAATTTATGAATATCAGTCCATGATCGCAGAGCTAATGAATATGGAAGTCGCCAATGCTTCCATGTACGATGGTGGCTCAGCCCTTGCCGAAGCCTCATTAATGGCTGTTGCTGAAACAGAGAGACATAAAATTCTACTCTCCCGGGCAGTACATCCACATTATCGACAGATCGTCCGTACCTATTGTCATGGCCAAAAAATCGAAATTGAACTTATTGAACTTCAGAATGGCATCACTGATTGTTCCGATTTAGAATCAAAGATCGATGATGATACAGCGGCAGTAATTGTACAACACCCTAATTTTTTAGGAAACCTGGAACAAGTGTTTGATATCAGTAAGCTCGCGCATGACAAAGGAGCTTTATTGATTACATCGAATGATCCAATTTCATTAGGAATTTTAGAACCTCCAGGCAATTATAATGTCGATATTGCTACTGGAGAAGGACAATGTCTTGGTAATAGTCTTAATTTTGGTGGACCTTACCTGGGAATCCTGGCGTCGAAAGTTAAATTGATTAGAAGAATGCCCGGCAGAATAGCTGGTGTGACGGTGGATAGGCAGGGGAGAAGAGGATTCGTGCTAACATTTCAAACCCGGGAACAACACATTCGCCGGGAAAAAGCAACTTCCAATATCTGTACGAATCAAGCACTCAATGCCCTGGCTGCGACGGTGTATTTAGCATTGTTGGGAAAACAGGGCATTCAGGATGTAGCAACCATTTGCCTTCAAAACAGTCATTACCTTGCTAATCAAATTCAAAAACTGGATGGTTATCGGTTAGCTTTTTCTTCACCGTTTTTTAAAGAATTTTTCGTCACAACACCCGTGCCATCCGTTGAAATCATTGATAAGTTGATTTTGCAAAATATTTATGCCGGGATAGATCTTTCACAATTTGATTATGATTTGAATGATGGGCTGTTGATTGCGGTAACTGAAAAACGAACCAGAAAGGAGATGGATATTCTTGTAGAAGCGCTAAAAATGTTTAAAAAATAAAATCTATCGGTCGGAAAAAGCAAGGAACTTTTGTTACCTGTTGTAGTTGTATAATACAAAACGATTTTCTGGTTTATATATTTAATAGATTTATGAACAATACACAGGAGGTTGCCTATTAGGAAAGGTTCGTTAAAGGTTTGATGAGAGATATGAGTATTGGGATAACATGAAATAATTGGTCGGGATTAAAATATTCTAAGATGATATCTCAACGCCTTTTTCTGAATTTTTCCTATAACGGGTTAAATTCCGAATGGGTGAGGTGAACCTTTATAAGTTATGAAAGGGCTGACCTTTTTCATTCGGTTTTTTTATTTTTACAAATCGCAAAATTGTGGAGGATTGGTCTCATGAAAAAGTATGTCATCATTGTATCGTTGCTGCTAATTATGATTTTTATGTCCCAACAAGCGTTCGCCGTTAGTGAAGCAGCTCTATTATTTTTACTAATTTCTCCGGGTGCAAGACCAGCAGGTATGGGAGAAGCATTTGTAGCGGTTGCCGATGACGCTTCTGCTGTTTTTTGGAACTCCGCGGGATTAGCTTATCAAACAGGAAAACAGATCACTTTTATGCATGCCAATTGGTTACCAGGTTTGACTGATGATCTTTTCTATGAATTCTTAGCTTTTAAAATGAATATTGAAGGAGTGGGAACTATCGGATTCAATGTCGTTTATCTTAATCTTGGAAAACAAATGAGGACAAGCGTTACCGGTGAAGAATTAGGTGAGTTTACCAGTAGTGAGTACGCGATAACTGCCAGTTATGGTACGACTGTTACGGACGACCTTGCCATGGGGATATCATTGCGTTTTATTTATAGTAATCTTTCGCCGGTGGGTGCTGGAACCGAAAGAGGTAGTGGTCAAGCCAGCGGATTTGCATTTGACATCGGAACATTATATACTTTCCCTTTTCTGAATCGTAAACTCAATTGGGGTCTGAATATTTCTAATATGGGACCAAAAATCGCTTACATAGATGAGTCGCAGGCAGATCCATTACCGACTAACTTCAAAACAGGCTTTGCTTATAAATTAATAGATCAAAAATATAATAAACTTACTA
>Ga0209636_10001152_pt1 | contig 26553 bp, 27 predicted proteins | sample DeeMarSWOR152_54_FD_187464 | JGI IMG/M metagenome (GOLD analysis project Ga0209636, IMG submission 187464) | Marine sediment microbial communities from White Oak River estuary, North Carolina - WOR-1-52-54 (SPAdes) (version 2) | ecosystem: Environmental > Aquatic > Marine > Intertidal zone >...
GCCCGTTCTGTGACACCGTATTTCTCTGCCAGCTGAGCAACCACAGCGGAAGGATGAAGCCCCGTGCTAACCGCATCCAACATCTCCGCTCTCCTCTTCAAGATTTTAAGATTCAAGGGTGCCCCACGTTTTTACTCAAATCTGAATAATACATGGACTTATCTATGACCGTTATCTCTTTAAAAGACCTTTGTGTATACTATAAAAAGTATAACCATATGGCAAAAGAGATGTTGGGGAGTCTAGCAGAACCAGTATCTAGCTATATCTCTATTATTTCTCCATACACTAGTTCCCTGAACACTGTGTCTACTTCTTCATCTTCTATTATCTGCTTGACTTTCTTGACTATCTTCTTTCCACCTTTGAATACTCTGTAATGAATGGGAACAACAACCTTAGGTTTCATCAGCTCAATCGCTTCTAATGCTTCTCTGTCATTCAAGGTTCTGAATCCATCCATTGCTAAGAAGGCGATATCTGGACTGTACACACCTTCTACGATGTAAGTGTCACCTGAATGATAAATCGTCTTTTCTTCAACCGAAATTAGATATCCCATATTTGTTCCGCAAGGTGTATACCTATCGTAAGCAAGCCAACCGAGGATGTCACCACCTAATCCTTCTAGCCCATATCTGTGCTTGGCCTTCAACGCTGATATTGTGAGCTGGTTGATCTTCAATTTCCCACTAGGCTCGATGCTCAACAACTTCTGCTCGTCACACCATTTTGATACGAAGTTGCATACTTTATTTGACGCTACTAGTTTTGCTTTTGTTCTTTCCATCAGTTCGAGAGTTTGTCCAAAATGGTCTCCATGACCGTGCGTAAGCAAGATGAGATCAAGACCTACTCCTTCAACATCTTCCACTGATAAGGCAGCATTTGGATTCCAGCTCGACAGTCCCTCTCTCCATCCTTTTCCCTTCAAATATGGATCGACTATTATCTTCAATTCATTTTCTATGAAGAGTGTAGAATGCCCAATATATTGCATCTTCACCATAGTCTATCACTTGCACGCGCAGGAGTTTTTTAGTTTGTACCTTCACGAAATAGTTTTTGGTTGGCGTGGGAAAAAATAACCTAAATCTCCCTTAGCAATTCTCTTAAATCATGGGTTTTATAATCAGCATTACAATTTCTAAATGGCCTTCCCGGATGTGAATATAGATAAGAGGTGCCTCCTGCAACAGAAACTAAATCTATATCAATCGGCGAATCGCCAATCGTTATAATATCATCAAATTTCTTATCTTTAAGAAACTTTTCTAGTGTAGTTTTTTTGGTGCCCTTAGTTGGATTTTGATGCGCATCCACAGCAAAGACATTTTCTCTAGGGAAATAAGGTGTAACTTGAATAGAGTCTAGAAATATTCTCAAAGACTTCGGTGTTGTATTTGAGATTAGAATTTGACGATGTTTCTGAGCAATTTTGTCCAAGACTTCATGAACATGATCACTTGGTTTAATATATTTAATAATTATCTGAGGATTGGCATTTGACATTTCGAAGCAATGTTCTTGTAATGCTAAGTGTCTTTCATGAGATTCTTGTGGAAGCAAATACTCAAAATATTCAAACCATTTAAGACCAAATAATTTAGCAATATCTTCTTCTGTGAATCTTTGAGAATAGCCGAATCGCTTTAAAGCCTCATTTGATATTTCCAAAACAGCTTGTTCGGTACCCTTTTCCAGAACACCATGAAAATCCCAAACAAACAATTTCATACTATTTCCTCATTTTCTTTTCATATTGGTCAATGATTCTGAGCGACAGCTCCTTTATCTCCCCAATTCCATCGTTCACCCATCCATGCACGCACGCTTTTTATAACTTGTGTTTATGACTTGAGGCTTGCAAAAGACATTACGGAGTGCTAATACTTATCCAAGCCACAAAAAAATGGGGAGTTTGCGGGAATATCTCCACTTGTGGAGAGGGTTCAAATCCCACCCTGGCGCTAGCACAATTAAACTGGATGAACCACCTTCGCGTAAAAGTTAATTGATTGCTTGTCGAATATCTCTGATATGGAACGGATAACTTATCATGAATGGGTTCCAACTGGAACGTTTGTGAAAGTTACCATATGGACGGTGGCATCATTAATTGTCTTTTTGCTGTTGATACTAACTGTCTTTCTTCATCCATTGAACACTGAAGGTATTATTGGATTTGGAGTTTCAATTTTGACTTTGATGTTTATTCTAGTTTTGTTTCTAAATTTCAGAGGCATCAAGATTCAGCTTAGTTCTGAAGAGCTTATGGTTGATTATGGTTTTTTTAATCACAAGCGTATTAGTATGGACGACGTTGTTTCTTGTAATCTGGTAAAAGCGTCTTTTAGAAGATTTGGCGGAGTGGGTGTCCGCTATGGTCTTGATGGTTCTTGGGCCTATACAACATCATTTGGCAATGCAGTAGAGATTGTTCCAAAGAAAGGTAGAACATTCGTTTTCTCTTCAAATAACCCAGAAAAAATCTGCCAACTCATGAACACAAAAATACAAGCGCACGCCTGAGAAAAAAGGGGAGATTGCGGGAGATATCTCCATTGAAGACAATTCTAACCGGACTATACTACCGGAGCAATTTCCAATAAGACACAAAATGCTTTATTCTCTTAAATGTTTGATCGCTTCAGAATTAGATTAAGCATATTATGGACTTCTTCGGTTGCTTGATGTTCTAAAAAAGGGGAGAAAATGGTTAATATTCTTCTTCGCCGTATCCGGGGGGTCCTCCAGGTTTCTCTCCTTTTGGCTTTGTGGAAGCAATCACATCGTCGATTCTCAGTATCATGGATGCAGCTTCTGCAGCTGACTTGACGGCTTGTTCTTTGACGCTTTCCGGTTCGATTACGCCGCTTTTGTACGTGTCTATTATTTTACCTGTGAACACGTTGACTCCCTTTAGGTGTCCCTTTGCTTTTTCATGAGCTGCGCGTAGTCCTACGAGTATATCTATGGGTTCGAGTCCAGCGTTTTCAGCTAAGGTTCTGGGTACAACTTCTACTGCTTCGGCGAAGGCTTCCACGGCAAGTTGCTCCCTTCCTCCGACCTTGGGCGCGTAATCACGGAGATGCTTTGCTATTTCAGATTCAATGGCGCCCCCGCCAGCGACGACCTTGTTATATTCGATTACGTCAGAAATCACCGACAGGGCATCATTCATTGCTCTTTCAGCTTCGTCTACCATTCTTTCCAGACCAGCGCGAATCAAAATTGCAACTGACCTCGGGTTTCTGCATTTTTCTATGAAGATCATTCTGTCTTCGCCAACCTTGCGCTCTTCCACGAGTCCAGCTTTACCGAGATCGCTTAGTTTTAGATCGTCAATGTGCGTTACAACTCTTCCGCCTGTTGCCCTTGCCAGTTTTTCCATGTCAGACTGCTTAGCTCTTCGTGCCGCGAGGATTCCTTCTTTGGCTAGGAAATGTTGAGCCATGTCGTCGATGCCCTTTTGGCAGAAGACTGTGTTGGCACCTGAAGCCTTTATTTTTCCTATCATCTCCTTAAGCATGCGGTTTTCCTGGTCCAAGAAAGCTTTCATCTGTGTTGGGTCTCTTATTCTGATTTCAGCGTTAAACTCTGTTTTCTCAATTTCTAATGGGCAATCGAGTAAAGCGATTTTTGCGTTTTTGATTCTTTTTGGCATGCCTGGGTGAACTACTTCCTTATCGATAATCATACCGCGTACAAGTTGGGTGTCAAAGAGGCTCTTGCCTTCCTTCTTTATGATTTGCACCTGATCAATGTCTGCGACGTTCCTGTCGCCTCTTCGTTCGGTAATCTGCTTAACCGCATCAATGGCGATCTCTGCTAGGTGTTCTTTTGCGGCACCGACTGCTTTACTTGCCATGGACGTTGTGGCTACTTTCTTCAGGGTCTCACGGTCTTTGAGGTCAACGGCTATTCCAAGCTTGTTTAATGTTTTGATTGCCGTGTTTGCGGCTTTGCGATAGCCGCTGACGATTACTGTTGGATGAATATTTTGGTTCAGGAGTTCTTCGGCTCTGCGCAACAATTCGCCGGCTAAGACGACCGCAGTTGTCGTGCCATCGCCAACCATGTCGTCTTGGGTTTTAGCCACCTCAACCATCATTTTTGCAGCTGGGTGTTCTACTTCCACTTCGTCTAGGATGGCTGCGCCGTCGTTGGTTATTGTTATGTCGCCGAGACTGTCTATGAGCATTTTATCCATGCCGCGTGGACCGAGAGTTGACTTCAAAACTTCAGCAATGATGCGAGCTGCCATAATGTTGTTTCTCTGAGCGTCTCTTCCACGTCTGCGACCAGTTCCTTCTTTTAGAATCAAAACAGGCTGTCCACCTTGAGTGGTTAAATAAGCCATACCAAACCTCCAAACTTTCTCTAATTCTAACTATGCAATTTTCCCCCAAAATATAAACTTTACTTCAAAGGCTCTTCCACTCTTTCTTAAGAGTAGGATAGGGTATAAACACAAAGAATTAATAAGTGTGAGGTCGTTGTCTCATAAGAGGTTTCAATATGCAAGACGAGTTCGCTATCCGTTATGAACCATTCAGAGAGATTGTCATCATGGAATACACACGGTTTCAAACTCCAGACCATCTTGCCCGGTTTCTAAACGTAGCTGCAGGAGGCAAACCAACAGGCGTCTACTGGTCTGAAGGCGTGGCTTTCTTCTACTATCCAATATCTGCAACAACAGAAGTAGCCACAAAGACGCTGATCGAAGAAAAAAAAGTGTACTGGGCGTTTGTCAGCTATGCCATAATGCCTGAATATCGTGCAATCATTGAGACCAAAGAGAAAATAATGGTTCCAGTCATAGATATGAGCCAAAGCCCACTGTTCCAAAAGGTCGCTCAGTGGCTAAAAGACCGATAGCAAACACAGAACGCGCCAATCAGATTCTGTCAGTCCTAAATCTCTCCACATACCACTCGAAACCGCCAGTTCTTTTAAGATATTGACCGTAATTGACCAGCGCAACCATTGCTCTTGCAGCGTCTTCTGGCGAGAAATAGGCCGGAATCCCTTGCTTGTCAAATCGGAATCTAATATAAAGAGCCATCTCAGTTTCACCTATGTCGCAGGCGACAACAGGCTTGGTATAATCCTTCGCTAAACTGGCAATGCGATCTACAAAATCCTCTTGAAGAGCCGGCGCATGATGCAAGCCGAAAACGAGTATGCCGTGAATTTCAGGGTCTTCAAGAAGGATTTTCATTCCTTCAACAAACATTTCCGACGTTGCAGAGCCAGTGAGGTCAAGGGGATTTAGATTAGTTGCAAAAGAGGGAATCTTGCCCGCCTTCTTTAAAGCTTCAAACTTCGCAATGGTTTCATCGGAAAACTTTTTCACGCGGACGCCTCTTGATTCGCACTCGTCCGCTGCCATGATGGCTGGACCGCCCGCACTTGTGATAATGGCTACATTTTTGCCCGCGGCTGGTGGTTGAAACGCCAAAGCTTTGCCTGCATCGAAAAATTCTTCCATGTCCTTCGCTCTCAGAATGCCGACTTGCATGAAGACGCTGTCATAGATTCTGTCAGACCCCGCAATGGCTCCCGTATGCGACAAGGCTGCTCGGATTCCAGCCTCGGTTTTACCAGACTTTAAGGCAACAATCGGCTTTTCTTTTGTTACCCTTTTGGCAACGTTCATGAATTCTCTTCCAGCCTCGATGCTTTCTGCATATAAGAGAATGACACGTGTTTGCTCGTCATGCAGAAAGTATTCCAGCATTTCCGACTCGTTTACATCAATTTCATTTCCAAAACTTACAAACTTGCTCAAGCCTAATTGGCGACCGGCAAGATAATCAAGGGCTGCAACACCGAAGGCTCCGCTTTGAGTAACGATGGCTATCGGACCTGGCATCGGACGGGGAGTGGCAACCACCTCGTCTCCAGTTGTTAGAACTTTGGTTTCGGGTAGAAAAAGCATGTCAACACCAGTGCTCGAATCGTAAACTCCGAGACAATTGGGTCCCAGAACTCTAATTTCAGCCTTTTCAGCTATTGCTTTCACACGCTTCTCAAGCTCATGGTTTCCAACTTCGCCGAAGCCCCCGCTAATGATGACTATCGCCTTAACCCCTTTGCTGGCTGCATCCTCAACAATCTTTGGAACAAACCTCGCTGGAACTGCGATAACCACTAGTTCAACTTCACCTTTAATGCCCCTTAGCGACGGATAGCATCTATAGCCGAGGATCTGGTCTTCATGCGGGTTAACCGGATACAATTCTCCTTTGAAGACCCCCCTTCGCTTGCTATCTACGAAATTTTTGAAAATTACATGCCCAGCCTTCATGATTCTTCTAGAGGCACCAATAACCGCCACTGAGTTCGGGTTAAAGAATCTATGCATCTGATTGAAAACTGAGCTCATTGATTTTCCCTTTTCAAAGGTTAGATTAACGTGCCTCATCGCTTATTAATTGTTTAGGTAACTTTTTCAAGTGTTCAGGATAGGTCTTCAACATCTATCTGTGTTTTTGGAAGCTCCGCGTTCCATTCGTTTCGTAGAGAAATCAAAGCCAGCATCCATCAGTCTGTATGCTTCCTTTAACGTCTTGGCGATCCTTGAAGTGTATTCGTCGGTTTCAAAGTTGACAACCTAAGTATAGCCAGAGTTTTTCTATTGATTTATTCCTAACGGCCAATGCGATTCCTTTAAATTGTTTGCTTTGCTAAACTTCAAAACGGCGAGAAATATGGTTAACTTGCTTATCTCCAGTGCATTTGCTCTTCTGACGTTTGTCATAAATTCGACTTTTTTGATATTATACTTCTCAACTGTTATCAGTTACGATCCAAGCAAACTTACTTTTCACAAGGAAGCTTTCAAAATTGCTTTGCCTGGAACCGTTTTGCTCTCGGTTTGCGTCTTCTTAGATCTTTTGCTCCCCAGCGCACGCGCTGGTTCTTTTTTAAATCCAATTAATATTGGCGTCATTAGTTCTACAATCCTTTGGGCTCTCTTGACTCGGCACTACTGCAAAATAGAATGGCTAAGCACAATTATAGTTTCTTTCGTAGCTGCAATGATGTATGCATTAATCTGGTTGTTCGTTAGTAGTTTTCAATTTTTGATTATGCCTGTCTGACTCAATACTCTACGTTCCCCACAATTCAGGCAAGATGAAGTAAACATTGTATTGCCGACATTGACCGAGAAATAGGTCGAATCCAAAAAAGAGTAAGATCACCTTGCAATTGAAAGAGATTAAGGAGATAAATAAAATAGCCTGTATGCTCTCCCATGATAAACTAGCATTCTAACTCTGCAAAACTAAACAAATTTGTGTATTGTGTCAAGACTATTCTGAATCACTTAAGGCTTAAATTCATGTGTTCGTAAATAAGCATGAAACATGCCCTAGACCCACAGAGAAGGGTAAAGATTATAGAAATGTTGTCTTCAAAAGGCAAGCTTATTAGAACCATTCAAATGTGCAATATTAACGCAAAGGGCCCGTAGCTTAGCAAGGTAGAGCGGCGGTCTTAGCTCAAATAAGGTCAAGCAAAGGCTGAAGCTCTTAACCCGTAGGTCAGGGGTTCAATTCCCCTCGGGCCCGCCATCTTAATCTAAAAGGCTGGTGACGTTAAAGCCAAATGAAACATCATTTAAATCGGAAAGTATTGAATATTCCGAGGCCCACCTTTTGTCTGAAACTCCATGCTTGAAAGTTCCTAAAAAACAGGGTGAAAAAGCCATTGCGCTTGCTAGAAAACTTAACCTTCTCAATCAAGGCTTCAAAATCCAACGTTTAGAAGATCACTTATACATACCGCTAACCCGGAAACCGCTTCATGCAGACCTAAAAAAGTTCAAAAAAACCATCCTAAAATATGAGTTTTCTACTCACGAGTTTTGTGAACGTGCTAAACGTGCGCTAAAAACAATTGATGTGTTAGAGGACAGGTTGCATCCTCATCTTTTGGCGAGTCTTCCCCACGCTGTTGATTTTGTTGGAGATATAGCCATCGTTGAGATTCCGCCAGAACTTGAAAGCTATAAAAAGATGATAGGAGAAGCGATACTTGCCACACACAAGCGAGTGAGCACGGTTCTGGCAAAGTCAAGCGCTGTTGGAGGAGTTTATCGCATTAGAAATTTTGAGGTCATAGCTGGAGCAGACAAGACTGAAACGGTTCATAAAGAGCATGGCTGTTTTTTTCATGTAGACCTCGCTAAGGCTTACTTCTCTCCTAGGTTATCCTATGAGCACAGCCGAATAGCAGCTCAAGTTAAACCAGGCGAAACCGTAATAGATATGTTCGCTGGAGTTGGCAGCTTCTCTGTTCTAATCGCAAAAGAATGCGTCGACGTGAAAATCTACGCCATCGACGTAAATCCAGACGCTATTCACTACTTAGAGAAAAACACTAAAGCAAACAATGTTGAAGCCAAAGTCACACCAATTCTAGGCGACGCAAGACGAAAAATCAAAGAAGAGTTGAGAGGAGTTGCAAATCGAATCATTATGAATTTGCCAGAAAAAGCCATAAAATACGTGGACATAGCCTGTGAAGCTCTGCGGACGAAAGGCGGCATCATACATTACTACGAGTTCACAAACGCTCCACATCCGTTGAAAGCCGCAAAAAACCATTTCAATGAAGCAATAAGGCCAACCAGTCGAAGCCTCGAGAAAATCTTGCTGACAAGAACAGTTCGTGCAATTGCACCCTACACTTGGCAAGTTGTGGTTGACGCAGAAATCAGATAGCGCTTTCAGCTATTAATGTGACCTTAACTCTTTGTTCTGGATTCTGCAGTTTTTCAACGAGTTTTCTTGAAAGGTCGCAAGCCGCTTTATCCGCTCGTACCGCTAAGGTTCGATCGCAAACATAACTGCTTCTTCTCACAATCAAATCGTATGGGTGAGTAAACGTTAACCGCTTGCTTCCTTGGGCTTTCACAACTTCCTTCACGTTGTCAACGTCAATTATTACAGTAATCCGTGCATTTTCGTGTCTGGCGTTTTTCTTAAACTTTGAACTCAAATCTATGATGCCTCTGGTCGCAGCAACTGCAATGACGCAGTCGCCACGCTTGGAAAGGAAAGGCTCCTTTGTAATTTGGAAAGTTGTTTTGTGGGTTGACTGAACGTTTGGGTGCCCACGAGCATATAAAACTTCAATTATTTTCATGAGGATGCCAACTTCACAACTAGGTTGCGCTTTCTCAACGTCTTAAACTCCGTTTTTCAATTGGCGCTTTCTCTGTAATGCTTATGCAAGCTAAAGTAACTATTTAACATAGTATATATAAACCAGAATATCCATAACGAAACTGCTTTGAAGGGGGTCAAAATGGCTGAAAAAACCAACGTAACAGTGACCATGCCAGTATGCACATCATGTCACAGAATAATAGCGCCAGGCACGGAACCCACAAAGTTTCCATGCCCAAACTGCGGAGAAATCATAATCTGGCGATGCAGCAGATGCAGAAAATTTGGAAGACCATACCGCTGCCCGAAATGTGGCTTCCAAGGACCATAAGAAACAAGGCGAGAAACAAATGGCAAAAGTTATGGTTTCGGTAAAAATTTTCCCAACAGGCACCGACATAGACCTCAATCAGCTTGGACAGAAAATAGAAAAAACTCTGCCAGCCGACTCTTCGGTTTACAAATTCGCCCAGGAACCAGTGGCTTTTGGACTTAACGCATTGATTGCGCACATTCTGCTTCCAGAAGAAAAGTCTGGCGGCTTAGAAGAAATAGAGACCAGTATTCAAAAGATTGATGGAGTTAGCCAAATCCAGATGGTCATGGTGCGTCGAGTTTAGCCTCTCTTGAAAGGGTTTATGCTTATATAATAGAAAATAAATCAAACTTTCCGAACATAAAGTCGCGCTTACAGCGCCCGCATAAGAAGTGAAAAATCCATGAGTGAAGTCCAGCTTAGAGTTGGAGACGCCAGACAACGAGACGTGGGAAGAGGAATTGCAAGAATCGACCAGCGGACCATGCAGAAACTCGGCATATCAGCAGGAGACGTCGTGGAAATCGCTGGAAAAAGAACTACAGCTGCCATTGCTTGGCCAGCCTACTCCGAAGACCAAGACCGCAGCATCATAAGAATTGATGGATTCACCCGCAAAAATGCTGGAGTAGCTATAAACGAATACGTCGTCGTTAGACCCGGCAAAGTGAGAGACGGCTTAAGCGTTGTTTTGGCGCCCGTTGACATGCGACTAAACGTGGACCAAGACTTCACCAACTTTGTTAAAAACCGACTCATGGAGCGTACATTTGTTGAAGGCGACACAACGCTTGTAATGATGCTTGGTCATGCCATACCGTTTACCGTAACTAAAACTCGACCCAACGGCATTGTCCGCATAACATACGATACTAACCTGCAAATTCTGAATGAACCTGTCCCTGAAGCCAGAGGCATGCCCCGCACTACCTATGAGGATATAGGTGGACTACGCGAAGAGATGCAACGCATACGAGAGATGGTTGAGCTGCCACTTCGCCACCCAGAAATCTTTCAGAGACTTGGAATAGAACCTCCAAAAGGAGTTCTACTTCATGGGCCACCTGGTTGCGGCAAAACCCTGCTTGCGAGAGCCGTTGCAAACGAGTCGGAAGCCAACTTTCACTCCATAAATGGACCAGAAATCATGAGCAAGTTCTACGGCGAATCCGAGGCGCGACTGCGTGAAATCTTTCAGCAAGCCCAGAAAGACTCACCTAGCATAATTTTCATAGATGAACTCGACGCCATTGCTCCTAAACGGGAAGAGGTCACAGGCGAGGTTGAAAGACGGGTAGTTGCCCAACTTCTTGCCTTAATGGACGGACTAAGCGGAAGAGGCAATGTCATCGTCATAGGCGCAACCAACAGACCAGGCGCACTTGATCCTGCTCTGCGTAGACCCGGAAGATTTGACCGAGAGGTTGAGATAGGCGTACCAGACAAGCAAGGGCGATACGAAATTTTACAGATTCACACACGGGGAATGCCCTTAGCTAAAGACGTTGACTTGAAAAAGCTGTCAGAAACAACCCACGGCTATACAGGGGCTGACCTCGCCGCACTCGCCAGAGAAACAGCTATGAAAGCATTAAGGCGTTATTTGCCAGAAATCAGCCTAGAGGAAGAAAGAATTCCACCAAGTGTCTTAGAAAAGATGGAAATACGGATGGAAGACTTCCTCAATGCTTACAGAGAGATCACACCCACAGCCATGAGAGAAGTCTACATCGAAATACCGGCAGTTCACTGGAACCAAATAGGCGGCCTAGAAGAAGTTAAGAACGAGTTAAGAGAAGCCGTTGAGTGGCCCCTAAAGAATCCAGAACTCTTCATCCGAATGGGCATCCGTCCACCAAAAGGAATCTTGTTGTTTGGGCCGCCTGGTTGCGGCAAAACCTTGCTTGCAAGAGCTGTAGCCACAGAAAGCGAAGCTAACTTCATCAGCATTAAAGGTCCAGAGGTCTTTTCAAAATGGGTTGGAGAGTCAGAGAAAGCCATACGAGAGGTTTTCCGAAAGGCAAGGATGGCCTCACCGGCCGTGATCTTCTTTGATGAGTTTGATTCTCTAGTGCCCAGACGAGGAATGGGCTACGCAGATAGCGGCGTAACTGAACGCGTTATCAGCCAGTTGCTAACTGAGATGGACGGTATAATGGCCCTCCAAGACGTTGTAATCATTGCTGCGAGTAACCGACCTGACATCGTCGACCCAGCTGTTTTACGACCTGGAAGATTTGATCGCCTGATTTATGTGCCCGAACCCAACGAAGAATCTAGACTAGAGATTTTTAAAATCTATACTAAGGACATACCGTTAGTTAAGGATGTTGACCTGACGGAGCTAGCTCGCAAGACTAAAAGCTATTCTGGAGCAGACATCCAAGCGGTTTGCCGAGAGGCAGCCATGAGTGCTCTGAGGCGAAACATAAACTCCAAACAAGTAACATTTGCTGATTTTCAAAAAGCTACAGAGAAAATTGGACCAACGATTTCTCCAGACATGGAAGCCTGGTATAAGAGCTTTATGAAAGCTATAAGACGCGTGAAGAAACCTGCAACTCCAATTTCATAGTAATTGAGGAAAACAAATTGTCAATTAGAACGTGGAAACCTCACCCGCTTCACATGATAATAATTGAGCTTTTAGAAATAAAAGGCCCGATAACAGATATAGAACTACTAAACATTATAAAGGAAAACCACGAAGATATTGGATTCCGAACCTTCAACCAAACGCTGATGAAAATGGAAATCGAAGGTAAAATCCACGTTTCATCCCTTACAAGAGGAAAAAGAAGAGTCCAATTAGTGAAGCAGAGAAAGATGACATGATTCTCTCTGCCTTCTTATGAGGCGGTTAAAAGAGTTAATTCTCTAATTTTCTGCAAAATACCCTCTGAAACATAAACACATGCCTATTCGCAAACTGAAAGCTGTTCTCAAATAGTCTAAGAATAAATATCGAAACGTTGCTTTATGTATTGGTGCATACCTTTGGGCGTGAATCTTAGAGATCTCGTTCCAAAAGAAACAATCAATCTTGCCAGCCTAAATGGCAAGTCTATAGCCATTGACGCTTATAACGCACTTTACCAGTTTTTGGCTATTATTCGCCAGCCTGATGGCACTCCGCTCAAGGACAGAACAGGCAGAATTACAAGTCATTTAAGCGGTTTGCTTTATCGAACCTCAAACCTCGTGCAGATGGGAATCAAAGTCATCTACGTTTTTGACGGCGTGCCCCCGACTCTGAAAGAAGTTGAAATTAAACGCAGGGCAAAGGTCAAGGAGGAAGCACTTGTTAAGTACGAGAAAGCCTTGCAAGAGGGTAAAGTTGAAGAGGCACGCACGTATGCGCAGATGACCTCCAGGCTTAAGGATTATATGGCAGACGATTCCAAACGACTTCTAACACTATTGGGTATTCCATGGATTCAGGCACCTTCTGAAGGTGAAGCCCAAGCTGCATACCTCGTTAAGAAAGGCGATTCCAACTTCTGCGCCAGCCAAGACTACGACAGCTTATTGTTCGGTGCCCCCATGCTTGTTCGAAACGTAACCCTTAGCGGACGTAGGAAACTGCCAAGAAAAGACTTGTACATAGAAGTGGTTCCAGAAATTGTGGAACTTGACAAAGTCTTAAAGGAGTTAAGCATAACTCATGAGCAGCTCATAGATATCAGCATTCTCGTTGGCACGGACTTCAACCCTAAAGGCGTGAAAGGCATCGGACCGAAAAAAGCGCTTCAGCTTATCATACAATATGGAAGCCTCGAAAAACTTCTGCCAACCATTAAAGAGGCAGAGTTCCCAGTTGACCACCAGCGAATAAGAGAAATATTCTTACACCCAAAGGTTACCGACAACTACCAGCTTGCTTGGAAAGAACCGGACATAGAAGGCGTGATTGAGTTTATGTGTGGCGAACGCGACTTCTCCAAAGACAGAGTTCGCAAAGCCCTAGATAAGATAACCGCTGGTACACGTAAGAATAAGGGAAAAACAACTCTAGAAGCATGGTTTAGAAGCTCTTCCTAGGAAACACTTCCTTGTTCGGTTCTCAGAGACAATAATATCCACATTAGCGACATCAAACACACTTTCAATTGGGCATCGACAAACTGGACATATTAGATTTTCTTCATTCTCTCTTTAGAGAGAAATGTTCTTCACCAAATAATTTCAAGCAGTGTTTTGCAAGTTAAATTCTGTAACCATACTTGCCCGTTAAAGGAACGAAAGCCACACCGCCCAAGTTTTCCTTAACAACTTTGTTATCCACCTTACGAACTCGAAACAAACTTTGATAAAGATAAAGCCCTCCAACTGGAATTATCAAAACTCCGCCTGTTTTTAACTGGTCAATTAAGGGCTTAGGAATATCAGGAGCTGCAGCAGTAACCAAAATACGGTCGTAGAGAGCTTCTTCAGCGTAGCCTTTGGAGCCGTCTCCGTGAATAATTGTGACACGGTCGCTGTAGCCTGCCCCTTCAACATTTTTTCGAGCAGATCCTGCCAGTTCTTTAATGATTTCCACGGTATATACGTGCCCCCACCCTTCTTTTGGCATGTCGGATGGAGCCACGATTTCTGCTATAGTTGAAGCGTGCCAACCTGAACCCGCGCCTATCTCCAACACTTTATGACCTGTTTCTAACTCGAGGGCTTCATTCATTATAGAAACCATGTTTCGCCCAGCTAGGCGCGTCTATACCTAGCAGTGTGGCGCAGAAATTGTCTGCCCAAAGCCTATTGGAAACGGAGAATCCACATTCGCATAAGCCTTCATTCTTTCAGGCAGGAACTGCTCCCTAGGAATCTTGCGTAACGCACGAACCACGTGTGGCGACCGAAGAATGCGCTGACTGATTAGACTTTGAATAAGCTGTTTCCAAGCCTTGTTTTCCATTTTCCCTCCTCAAAATAATAACAAAGAGAACCCATGCTTAAGACTTTGCTCTTTGAGAGCACTTGCTGAAAAACGTTTTAGATCTATTATGTTACTAATAGCTTTCTTCTTTGGGGATTAAATTGGATAGATTTTCATTTATTGAAGAAAATACACTTTTGCAGAGGTATCTGTTATTTCACTGTTACAGACTTCGCTAGGTTTCTGGGCATGTCAGGGTCGTGTCCCCGTTCAATAGCCATGTAATAGGCAAAAAGTTGCAGCGGAATAACGTATAAGATTGGCGAGAGAATTTCAGGCATGCCTTTCGGCACTTCAACGTAATCGTCAACAAACCTTTTGATTTCTTCATCTCCCTCTTCGATAATAGCTATAATAGAAGCGCCACGAGCTTTCATCTCCATAATGTTGCTCAAGATAGTCTTACGGGTACCATCTTTTGGGCAGATGAAAATAACTGGGAACTCAGGCTCAATAAGGCTAATCGGTCCATGCTTGCTTTCTCCTGCTGGATAGGCAATCGAAGGAATGTAGGCAATCTCTAACAGCTTAAGTCTTCCTTCAACGGCGGTCGCATAGCTTATTCCTCGCCCCAGAAAGAAGAAGCATCCCTTGTCGCGATATTTCTTGGCTAATTGCCTTATCTTTTCACTTTGAGTTTTCAGTAAGTTTTCAGCAACATCAGGAATTTGCTCCAGTTTGTCTTCAAGAAACTCTATTTCTGTATGGGAAACTTTGCCTCTCTTCTTTGCGAGCCGCAAGGCGAGTTGAGCAAGCACAGAAAGTTGTGAAGTGAAAGTCTTTGTGGCAGCTACGCCTATTTCTGGACCAGACTGTTGGCAAACATAGACGCGAGCCACACGGGTTAAGGTGGAACCAATAACGTTGGTTAATCCCAGAACAGTTGCAGCCCGCAGTCTCGCATGGTCCACTGCAGCAAGTGTGTCGGTTGTTTCTCCGGATTGACTCAAAAATAGTATAGTGCTGTCTATGTTAACCGCTCTTCCATGCTGCTCTATAAACTCAGATGCGATTATTGGGTGGGTCGCCAGAAATGCTAGTTTTGAAAACATGTAAGACGCAGCTAGACATGCATGATAGGATGTTCCACATGCTACGAGGAAGACTTCTCCCGCACGATCTAAGAAGGCTGTCATTAACTCCAAATACTGGTCTTGCAGCCGCAATGTGTTTCTAACTGTTTGAGGTTGCTCATAGATTTCTTTAAGCATAAAGTGGGGGTATCCCTGCTTCTCCGCCATTACTGGACTCCAATCAATTATTTTTGGTTGTCTCTGTACAATGCTCCAGTCGGCAAGTTTGCGAATTTCATATCCTTTATGATTGAGAACAACGAGTTCACCATTTTCGATTATAACCGCCTTGTTTGTTAACGGCAGAAATGCTGGAATGTCAGATGCACAAAAAACAGCGTCTTCGTTAATGCCTAATAAGAGGGGACTTTCGTTTCGGGCGCAGACTATTTTGTCTGGCTCCTTTATCGATATGATTGCAATGGCATAGGAACCTTCTAATCGCTTGACGCTTTCACGTACGGAATCTATTAGCCCTAAGCCTTCCTTCAGCTTTTCCTCGATAAGATGAGCAATTACTTCGGTGTCCGTCTTGGACCTTAGAGTGTGTCCACGGTCTTCCAGCTCCTTCCGAAGCTCCGCAAAGTTTTCTATTATTCCATTATGAATAACCGCTAGTTCTTCTTTACAATCTGTATGAGGGTGAGCGTTCACCTTGTATGGGGCTCCGTGAGTTGCCCATCGCGTGTGCCCGATTCCTATTTTGCCTGAGAGGTCGTCAAGATTAAGCAAGGAATGAACATTATCGATTTTGCCAGCGTCTTTCTTTACGTAAAGTTTGCCTTTGTGAATTGTTGCTTCTCCAACCGAGTCATAACCTCGATATTCCAGCTTCTTTAATGCTGAATGAATTAAAGGGGCAACTTCACCGTTCTTTAGAACACAACCGAATATTCCACACATCAAGTAAACCTCAAACACAGCGTTTCTCAAAGCCAATTTATGTCGCAGTCATGACGGTAGACCACTCTTGTAGGTATCTTATGTGAAACGGCTTTGTATAAGCATTTTTAGCAAAACGGTTTTAAAGCTAAAAACATTGTTTTAGTAGTTTTCTCCGCTTTTTAGTCCGTTGTTTCATTGCTCACTTGCGCTTGCGGAAAAACATTAAACCGTCTTTTTGGCAGATTTATCCAAAGCCTACCTCATGCAATGCCTTGATCTTAAGCCAGTCTATGTCCATCATTTTCGAATCTCTGACTTGAAGAAGAAGGAGTGAGTCAGAAAGACTCTTCAAAGGTTTAGTTGTTGTGTCAAAATCGCGTATTTTGAAGGCAAATCGGTAGGGTCTATAGAATTCTATCTCATGCAAGTGTTTCCTCTTCTTCCAAAAAGACAAAGAAGAAATGTTCTGATAACATTGTTGTTGTGAGATATTGAGCATAGATCGCTACCTTGCTTCGATTGTAAACCAGTGGAAGAAATAGTTGTAAGTTGATGGGGGTTGCCACGATGGTTTACCAGATCCCACGGGAAAAGGCGGCATACTCGTACATAACCTTTGGTTCCTTTCCAAAGCCCATTTTTAAACGGTTATATTGAGCATACTGGTGTCGAGGTGCCTTCTCTTCTAGGATGTTCATCTCTAGTGAAAAGTGGTTACTCTTAGAAGGAAGATTATAAGAAAAAGATAAAGGCATCTTAGTGTAAATTATATTAAAGCATGGCGAGTGAATGCATTGTTCGGATGGCTTAAGGATTTGCTCACCATCTATTCATGGAAAGAATTCTGGATTGTTATGAGCTATGGGGCGTCCGTGGTGGGTTTTTGGTTTCTCTTTTGTTTTCTACTTTCTATTCCCAACGATATTGTTAGAGCCGTAGCCATATGGTCACTGATTTTTGGTTTGACATTTGGAGCAGCCACAGTTGACGCCTTAATAAAACAACAAGGTAGAGCTTGAAAATCTACTGACTGCTGGAAACCGCCATTTTCAGCTATCATCTCTCCTTTTCTGACATATTATGATATTGGAACGAAAGCATATCCTTTGTCAGGTTCCAAATTTTCTCGGAGAAGGCAAGCAATGAGCGCTAATGTAAGCAGGCACAAGGGCTCTCTGGAAAAACGCATGGAAAAACTGGGAAATATAGCGGCGGAAATAGTCAACATGTTAGCGACAAGAAAAGTAGATGGCAAGACAATCAATGTTGCAGATGCATATTTCGTTTTAAGCAGGGTTCTACAGCATGTTTCGCTTCTAAACCTTGCCGAGATTGAAGAACACAAGCGGAGAATTTCTCCAGCCAAAAGGATGGTAGTTTAAAACAACATCAACCTTCAAACTTATTGTATTTAGATCAGTGTCTAAAAGTTGTTACATCAGATCTGTGTGACACATATTATTTTCATATGGATTTATCACTTCGAAGCTAAAGGCTGTATGAAGTAGTAGTGTATCATATGTGCTTCAATATTATCCGTAGTCTTCAATCATCTTTTCTTTAATTTTCGGACAATGTTCTTCGTGCCTAGATAGACGATATCTGCCATGCCAATGAATATGCCTGTTTCTACCACGCCTGGAATGGATTTAAGGTTAGAATTCAGCTTTCTTGGGGTGTCAATTGGTCCGAAATCTACATCCAAAATGAAATTACCATTGTCTGTTACTAGTGGACCAACCTTTCCGCTTGTTTCGCGCAGGCGTGGCTTTTTCTTCATTTTGCGAAGTTTCAACATAACCATAGGCGCAGCAAAGGGTAGCACTTCAATTGGCACTGGGTGGTTCGTGCCTAGCTTCTCTACTAGTTTTCTTTCATCTGCTATTATCAAAACTTGTTTAGAAGCTGAAGCTACTATTTTCTCACGTGTAAGGGCACCACCCATTCCCTTAATCAAATTCAGCTCTTTATCAACTTGATCTGCACCATCAATCGTGAGGTCTAACTGCGGGTGCTGGTGAAGAGTTGCTATTCTGATGCCATGCTCTGCAGCTATCTGCATGGCTTGGTAGGATGTTGGTATGCCAGAAATCTGCCAGTTTTTCTGTCGGGTTATTTTTCCTATTTCTTTAATAGCATAAGCTGCTGTACTACCACTTCCAAGTCCGACGATGTAGCCGTCTTTTACGTGTTTTACCGCTTCTAACGCCGCTCTCTCTTTTGCTTCCTCTATCCAGTTTGAACCTTTAGCTTTCAACTTCAATTTGTTCCAGCCTTTCTAAAACCTTCTCCACTTCTGCCCTAATTTCTTCAATTCTTTTTTCAGCCTCGGTTTTACGCGGAGCCGCAGGTCTCTTTCGAACTTTCGTTTTCTCCTTTACTGCCGGTGCCGGCGCTTTAGGTGCAGGAGCTGGAACGGGCATTTCCTTTATAGGTTCCACTTCAAGACGTGTTCTTAATTCCTCAACCTTCTCGCCCAGTTCGTCGAACCGTTCGCTGAAAAGTTTTATGAGGTCTTCCTGCATAGCTTCGAGTTCATGCAGCGCCACAACGGATTCGCTTTTTGAAATGGAGTCTCGAATCTTCATCATTCTAGTCTTATATCTATGCGCTAAGCTCTCACGTTCTTCTTCTGATATTCTGCCCTCTGCTTGAGCTTCATAAAGACTCCTTATGGCGTAGCTGAGAATATCCCTTTCCAACTCTAACATTTTCAGTCCTTTTTTGGCTTCCTTCGCTTCTTCACGGGTTACCGTGCGTTGAGGCTTAAAGGGCAGCCAGCTTTCCCTAGCTTCAACCACTCTCTCAAGGCTTTCTTCTTCAGGCTTTTTTCTTCCTTTCATGGCATAAAGAGCGAAAAAGGCAACTGCGGTAGCGCCTCCGGCGACGAGCACGATAATCCATTGCGGCTCAAGAACCACTAGACTCCCTCGTCAATCATGGTTTCCCCTATGTAATATATAAATCCTTTAATTTACTGGTTAAGAGAATTTAAGGGTTAAATGATCCGATTGCTTAGAATAATTAGAAGCTTACAATTATTGCTAAGGCTTTAGTGCGTGCAATTTATGAGTGAAAAAGAGAAATCTGAGGCTCTTAAAGAGTTGAGCAGAAAGTTGGACTTAATCATTAAGAGACTTGACAATTTAGAAGCTATTGTTCTTGGGAATCCAGAATATGCAGAGTTGGCCACCTCTCTACGGCTAGTAAGGGCTAGTGTTGGTTTATACGGCGAGCCTTTGAAAATGTTGGGTCGTTTGAAAACCGCTGAACATTACGTAAAGCGCAAGCCCATTGCTCAAGACGAAATCTCGCGCTGTATCATTCAAGCCCTCGCCATGAAAGGACGCCTAAACATTTCTGCTATTACTCGTCAAGTGCAAGCTATGAGAGGCAAAGCATCACGGAGAATTATTAGAGATCGCCTAAAGCGTCTGGAAAAGGACAACGTGGTTCGAAAAGTTGAAGGCTATGGAAATGCCTACGAACTGGTTGAGACTGGTGATCATTAGACTGACCACTTTTGCCCAGAATATTAAACTACAGTGTCCAGGCTTATAATTTAGCGGTGAAGAAGATGGGTTCAAGTAAAAATCAAGTAGAGAAAGAAAATCCAAGCGTTTACAATTCAGGATTGTTTGGCATAATTAGCAAAGCTGAATCTACTAACGAGATGGTAGATAGCGAAGCAAGTTTTCCTGTTGCTTTGAATTACAAGATGCGAAAAGCAATATACGCCGCTACGCTAGAAGCAGAATACAGAAAGGCCCAGGCCATCGCATTAGATATAACACGCCGAATGCATTACACGTAGAAGACCTTTCCAAAAATGGTTAATTGAAGTTTAACCAAAATATGTTGGAGGTGGAATTCAATGATTGAGAAATCCGAAAAGAAAAAGACGGTCGCTGAAGAGGCGGAAGAAGTTAGGGAGATCCTTAGCGCAGTTTCCACCGAAATTCCAGCTCTTATAAAGAGCATAATGGGGGCTGTTTTCTCGGAGGAAGCAGGTAGAAACATGGGACGTGGGGCAGCGGCATTCTATAAGGAGCTTAAAGATAGTGGAATGCCTGACGATGTGGCTGTTAAGATGACCGAAGACTACATAAAACCTTTCTCAAGCCTTGGAGATCTCCTTAAAGGAGTAGGTAGAAAAGGAAAAGTAACCATATCAACTGAAGAGGGAGAAGAAATAGGGAAAGAGATCAAGAAATTGATCAAGGAGAAGATATCAGAGAAACTTCGAGAAGAAGAGCAAGAGTAATTTGTTTTCTTCTTCCTTTTTTAGGTGAATATCATGGGCAAAATCAGCAGCCTACGGTTCATGCTAAGCATTTTTGGCAGCGGCATCATTTTAGCTAAGCTGCTGACCAGCTTGCTTCTAGTATGGTTGACTCTAGACTGGAAAATGAGAAAGGCGAGAAGAGCCTTTGAAAAGGAGTTAATAAAGCAAGGAATGGCGAAGCACGATGCTAAGAGAATAAGCGCCCAATACACTACTTTGAAGGACAACATTGAAAACGCTTTTAAACAATCCCTGAGAGGATGGAGACTCTAATTCGGAAGAGCTTTCAAGAATTATCCCAGACGATATAAGAGCTATCCTAGGTGTTTCATTCACGAATTGCTCAAATAGGTTTCCAAGGTCGGCTACACATTCCGTAAGTTACATCGAATATCTTCGTAAATTTGTGAGCAACACAGAGATGAAAAACTAATCTCTAAGCCAAGAGACTCCGCTTGCTTAATAGCTTCCTCCGCCGGAAATGCTACAGCGTTGACGCCAGCCTCAACAGCTAAAACATCAATTTCTCCTTTGCTCTTTCCCTTTGGACGCATACATCCCAAAACCAATGGGGTGTTAGGCATCATCAGCCTAGCCATAGCCAATACCTTAGCTATATCTGTTGGCGGTGGAGGAGAAACATTTTCCATAAGAGTTCCATGTATAGGCATAAGGCCTATGATGATAACTGCAGAAGGCTCATATTTCGAAATCATTTGTAACGCCTTAAATTCGCCCTTAAGCTTGCCATAGTGAAGCCCTACAAGCAAGTGGGGTACAAAAGAAATTCCAGATTTATGTAAAGCTTCCAAAGACCTATCGAAATCTTGAACTCCCATGTTTAATTGATAAATCTCTTTTATTGTTTCATCCGAACCAATGACGTCGATGAGAGCGGCGTCTACTCCGGCCTCTTTCAATCTCTTGGCTATAGACAACTCGACCACCCCTGTGTGCACAACTACCGTTAAGCCTAAGTCTTGCTTGACCTTAGCAATGGCGTCTATGAACCTGCCAAGTGGAACCGACCCATCTGGCAGACATCCACCGCTTATTAGGCACCCTATCGCACCTTTCTGCTTTAACTGCGTGCACAAGTCAACTAGCTGTTCTGGAGTAGCCGCCGGCATCATCGTGTTCAAGACTTTTCCACCGCAGTGTTTGCATTTTAAGGTGCAGAATCGACCTGTAATAGAAATTGAGGGAAAAGCAGCGGGTGAAGAGTGAAAGTACCCAGTTTTATAATACTTGAAACTTGGAGCATAAAACCTGATTCTTTTTCCAAAATTTTTCCAACTTAGACTCTGGGCTTTGGCTAAGGCTTCTTCAAGTTCGGTTTCACCTACGCAAAGCAGATGTTCATAGTTGTCTGTCCAATTCGGCACTATGGCACACCAGAGTCAACGGATAAGTATTAAGGCTGTACCATTTTAATTTATACGTTTAAGAAACCATAATGCGAACAAATTGAGGCTAAACAATGACCATGGCGCAGTTGCCCGAAAAAATCAGAGTTTCTGTAGGCTCAGCTATTGTGCTTGGATTGATGCATGGAAAGTTGGATGCTGAACCAACCACAATCTACTTACTAACTTACTACTCTGGCAAATGCTCAGCCAATTGTGGCTTCTGTCCCCAAGCCAAGACAAGCAAGAGCCGAGCAGACATGTTGTCTCGCGTAACATGGCCAACGTTTCCAACTGTACACGTCATGTCAAAAATTGAAAATGAAGCAAAAAAGCCAAGAATGAAGCGCGTTTGCATTCAGGCGTTAAACTATCCTAGAGTGTTTAACGATATGCTGGCTCTTGCCAAAGAGATACGATCTCAAGCTGATGTGCCTCTCTCGGTTTCCTGCCAACCCTTCAATTCGAAGCAAATGAAGCTGTTGAAGGAGGTTGGAGTTGAAAGAATCAGCATTGCATTAGACGCTGCGACCAGAAAGTTGTTTTACAAGGTTAAGGGACCTCAAACTGGCAGTCCATACAAATGGGAAACTCAGCGAGAAGCATTAATGAAAGCGGTGCAGGTTTTTGGCAAAAACCGTGTTTACACGCATCTTATCGTTGGTCTAGGAGAAACTGAAAAGGAAATTGTCCAAACAATTCAGTGGTGCACAGATTTCGATGTATATCCAAGCCTTTTCGCTTTCACTCCTATCCTAGGAACCGCGCTTGAAACTTTGCCTCAACCCTCTGTCGCAACTTATAGGCGGGTTCAGTTGGCACATTACCTTATTGTTCACGGAAAAGCGCGGTGTGAAAACATGAAATTCGACGAAGATGAGCAGCTTATCGACTATGGAGTTTCTGAGAGTCTGCTTCAACAACTTGTTGAAACAGGTAGTCCGTTTTTGACATCGGGTTGTCCTGGCTGTAACCGTCCTTACTATAACGAACGTCCAGGCGGATCAATGTATAATTATCCTAGACAACCTTTGCCTGAAGAGATAAGGAAAATAAAGGAAATGAGTGAACGACTGACTTAGAATTTGTTGAGAAGGAAAATCGTTGGACACCTATTACCTTATCGATGCCAAAGCCGAAGGCAACTTGGTGAAACTCAAATTTTACGATTCATCAAAAAGTGAACTAGTAGAGCTTGTAGACAACACCTACAGGCCTTACATTTTGATTCCATACCCTATCAGCAATCAAGATGAGGAAACAGTGCGCAGTTTCCAAGGAGAAATCGAAGTTATCCGAAAACGCGACTTGTTTACTGACGAAGTAAAAGAATTCGCTAAAGTCAAATTCTTAAGTCCATTTCTGGTCCGAAAATCTGCGAAAGGATTTGAAAGATTCTGGGAAAACGAGATGGAATTCGCCCACAGTTATGCCTATGACCACGGTCTAATCTTCGGTGCGCTTCACGTTCAGAACGACAACGGCTTCACACCTGCTGTAAGGTTCCCTGAAAAACTACGAGGCAAGTTTGAAAGCGCTTTTGGCATGGTGAGAAGTTTTGAACCGCTTAAGTATAGCCAACTAGAGAAATGGTTTACACTGTTGCATCAGCCAGTGCCGCAAATCAGAACTGAAATCTTAGGCATTGATGATGAAATTGATCCAGAAAGATACTACTTCGCTTTCATGCTTTCAAGGATTGTCAATCTGCCAGTTCCAGAATCTTACACCAGCCGAAGCGTGAGCGACTGGCTGAAGTCAATGATATACACGTATCTCCGGAGAAACGGCGTTTTAATTCCAACATCGAAGGAGCTGAGGAAGGGTTATGAGCCACACGTTGTTCCCGGCGCCTTAACTGTAACGCCAAAAAGTGGAATTTACTTTAACACGGTTGTAGCAGACTTTGAAAGCTTGTATCCCAGTTGTATCGACAGCTACAATTTGTCTTATGAGACTGTTGACTGCAACCATGAAGCGTGCAGGAACAACAAGGTTTCCGAAGTTGGGCATTACATCTGCACAGAAAGACGCGGTTTCCTCTCCATACTAATCGGCGCGCTCAAAGACCTTCGTATACGCTGGTTTAAGCCACTTTCAAAAAGCAGAAACATCTCAGCAAAAGAAAAACAACAGGCAGAAGCACTAGCTGGACTTCTGAAGCTCATAACTGTATCCAGCTATGGTGTTACCGTTCGGATTCACGGGTTAGCCTGCCCACCTTTGGCCGAGTCAATCACCGGCTACGGTCGCTACGCGCTTAAGACTACCTGGAAAATAGCTGAAAAGGGCGGTTTACACCCAGTTTACGGGGACACCGATTCGATATTCTTAGAAAACGCGTCTTCAGAGAAAGTTGAGTGGCTGATTAAAACCGTGAAACAGAAGCTTAAACTAGACCTTGCTGTTGAAAAGTGCTACTCTGTTTGTGTTCTGCCCAAAGCTAAAAAGGCGTATTTCGGCATTTTTGAAGACGGCACAGCCGACTTGAAGGGACTGACAGCGATAAAATCTAACTCGCCTAAATTCATCCAAAATGTGTTTCAAAGCTGCGTGAAAGAGCTTAGCCATGTGAAAAACGCGTGGGAATACAAGTTGGCGAAGACGAGAATTGTTGAGGTCGCTCAAAGAGCTATCAGAGATTTGAGGAACGGAAAAGTTGAGCTTAAAGATATGATATATTCGGTTAAGTTGTATCATGATCCTGTTGAAAAGCTTCGCTCGAAGGTCTTGCCTCAACCTTATCAGTGTGTTGCTCAGTTGATTGCAGCTGGAAAAGTGGTTAAACGACGAGATACGGTCTCTTTCATAAAGGTTAAGCCTTTCGACTTTGAAGGAAGAAGATTCACAGTTAAACCGGTCGAGCAAGTACGCAGCATTTCCGAGATAAATGTTGAAGATTACATACGAAACCTAACAACAGCCTTAAACCAGACTTTTGAGCCTATGAACATAAAGTTCGAAATGGAAAAAGAGAAGAAAATATCCGATTGGTTTAAATAACGAGAGAAAAGGCGCATCTCAAAGATGCGCAGTAGAAGCTAAGTTATTATGATGCTGGCGCGTAAAAGCATCTTTTGGGGGAAGTGACCTTTCCCTTCTTTTTCAGACTCTTTATGATCTTGGAGACTTCGTCGCTGGTTAGACCGACCGTCTTTGCAACCTCTCCGGGTCTCACTGGTTTTCCCACTTTTTCCATAGCCTTGAGCACAATTTGTTCTTTTTCTAATCTTATATGAGTTTAAAGAAGTCTCGTTCGGTTATTATTCCAACAAGTCTCTCATTCTCGACGACTGGCAACGAACCGACATTATTCTCACGCATAAGCCTTGCTGCTTCGCCCACATCAGCATTCGGCTCAACCGTAACAACATTCTTTCGAGTAGCCTCTAAAACCGATGTTTGCAGAACCTGAGCCATTGTTCTTGACTGCAAATGCTTGAAAACCTGACTTGAACCGAAAAAGCAAAGAAGGGTCCTAACCGAAGCCAAGCCAATAAATTTGCTGTCCAAAACAACAGGCAATCGTCTAAATCCATGCTCAACCATCGATCTTGCGGCTTCATAAATTGAAATTCGAGGAGCTACAGTCACAACTTTTCTGGTCATAACATCAGCAACCTTAACTCCACTGATTTTTCCAGTGAACAACAAGATAATGTCGCGTTCAGTAACAATAGCCCAAACATGCTTCTCCTCGTCTACGACGGGCAATCCTCCAACATTGTGTTTTTTCATAAGCCGCAAAGCATCGCTGATCTTAGCCGAGGTTGAAATCCAAACCACATCGGTCGTCATAATTGATTTAACTGGCTCGTTGATTGCTTTGAAGAAGTCGCCGGAATATTTGCGTTGGATTAGCTGATATTTTTCTCCGCCTCCCAAATAGTTGATGAGGTCTGTAGCTGTGATTATACCGCGCAGCCTGTGAGTTCCAGGGTCTGCGATTGGCATGCGGCGAAATCCTTTTTGTACCATGATTTTGATTGCGTCATAAATGGGAGTTGTGGGTGCCATAGTGACCACTGGACTCTTCGCAATGGTCGTTATTTCCCCTTCTCGCTTTTTGGAGGGATGTCCCCGTAATTCTAATGGCCCTTTTTCTCGAAGACTCCGACGAAAAGCTTCTCTTCTTGCTGTCAATTTTAAACATCCTTTATTATTTGATTAATGCTCGAACAATGTCCTCACGATCTACGATTCCCACAAGTTTACCTTTGCGGTCTACAACGGGCACGCGTCCGATGCCCTTCTTAAGCATAAGTTCAGCTGCGTCCTTAACGGTGTTTGTAGGCTTTAAAGAGATAACGGGCACCTTCATTATGGAAGAAATTTTCGAGGGAGACTTAAACCGGCCCTTTTTCGCTTCGAAAACAGGGAAGACCATGCTGCTCTCTAGCAAGTTGGCTTGGGTTAAAATGCCGACAATTTTTCCTTTGGACACCACAGGACATCCAGAGAAAGACTTTT
>Ga0209636_10001153_pt1 | contig 26521 bp, 26 predicted proteins | sample DeeMarSWOR152_54_FD_187464 | JGI IMG/M metagenome (GOLD analysis project Ga0209636, IMG submission 187464) | Marine sediment microbial communities from White Oak River estuary, North Carolina - WOR-1-52-54 (SPAdes) (version 2) | ecosystem: Environmental > Aquatic > Marine > Intertidal zone >...
CTGATGATCACCTCTTGATGGCAACACCTTGCCGGATTTTCTCGGGGTCAGTGATAGGGGTTGGAGTGTCGATTTCTGACGCGGGAAAGTTACTGCCTAATCTAAACCGCTCTACCTCCTCCCGGTCAATTTTAGCTACAAAGGTCATTTCACCTCCAACTGCCTCAGCCGGGACTGTTCTTCAGGCATGAGAAAGCCCTTGACAAATTTCATTTTTCTACTATTATCGATGCAGGAATTGCATCACACGTTGAGAGAGAATGAAAGAAACCACAGACAAGATTGGATTCCTCGCAAAGATCAAGGAAAACAGTGACGACTTTACAGAGAAGCAGGTCGAGATCGCAGACTACATCATCCGCCACTATGATAGAGCTGCTTTTCTAACCGCTGCTCGACTGGCTTCCGAGGTCGGGGTGAGCGAGTCCACGGTCATTCGCTTCGCCGTCTCGCTTGGCTACGGTGGGTATCCAGAGTTTCAGGAGCACCTCCAGCGGATTATTCGGGAAGAGTTGACCTCTACAGAGCGCCTTAAGGTTTCCCTGGACCTGGGGGCAAAGAACGACTTTTTCAGCCGGATATTCATACAAGAGATTGAGAACATGCAGGGGCTCTTCAATGGATTTCCAAGGGTGGAACTCACAGCATCCGCTAACGCCATCTCTAAGGCCGAACGGGTCTTCGTGACGGGAATCCGGGCGGCCCGGTGCCTTGCGCAGCACTTTGCCTTTCAGCTCGGGCGAATCCACGAAAATGTGGTGGAGGTGAGTTCTAGCCAACAGGAGACCTGGGATTTCATAAAGGGAGGAACTCCGAACGACCTGCTTTTTGCGATCGCATTTCCACGATATCCCCGTGAGACGGTGGAGCTGGTCGATTTTGCTCTTCACCTGAACATGCAAGTAATCGGGCTCACCGATCGCATGGCCTCTCCCATAGCGAAACGATGTAGACCGATCTTGCTGGCCCCTGTCGAGATGGTTACGTTTGTCGATCTCTATTCGGGTCCTCTTGCAATCCTTTCGACATTGGTAGCGGAAGTTGCCTTCCGAAACAAGGAAGAAGCCTTTACCTACCTCCAAAAGTTTGAGGAGTTTGCCCGACAGATGAGAGTCTTCCATAGAGAGTAAGAGAGAACTCGATAGAGTTGTGGGATCATTAGTAAGGTTTTCTCGCAAATGATAGGTGAAAGATGGCGGCTCGGCCTCTTGGAGACAGGAAAACGATTGAAGCCGTCTTTGAAGATCATAGCAAACCCAGAGGACGAACTGCCTTGAAATGACTCGAGAATAAGGAAATGCCATTGAAGAAAAGTGAGAATTCCCGGCCTACCCAGGATCTTTCCTCGGGCTCAATCTCCGCCCCGGATCAGCAAAAGTCCAGAAGAAAGAAGAGAGAGGTGAGGATTGACATCTATCAGGCCTGGTGTAAGGCGTGTGGGATTTGTGTCGCCTTCTGCCCGGAAAACGTATTTACCAAGGGCGAGGACGACTATCCGCAGGTGGCGCATCCAGAGGCTTGTATCGAATGCGGATGGTGTGAGATCCACTGCCCGGACTTTGCCATAACGGTGCGAGAGAAGAAAACCAGAAAGAAGCAGGAGTGAGCCAGCCCCGAGGTCATCTGATGACGGGAAGGCAGGATTCGGATACCGTAAGAGAAAGTAAAGGACGCGAGGTGCTGCTTCAGGGAAACGAGGCGGTCGCTGAGGGTTCATTAGCGGCAGGGTGCCGGTTTTTTGCAGGGTATCCCATCACTCCTGCGACGGAAATATCGGAAGTTCTTTCGGTTAAGCTCCCGCAGCTGGATGGCACATTCATCCAGATGGAGGATGAAATCGCCAGCATGGGGGCCATCATAGGCGCTTCATTGACAGGAGTCAAGTCCATGACGGCCACAAGTGGGCCCGGTTTTTCTCTTATGCAGGAAAACATCGGCTTTGCCTGCATGGCAGAGGTGCCCTGCGTGGTGGTCAACGTCATGCGGGGCGGTCCCAGTACCGGCCTCCCCACATCTCCATCTCAGGGCGATGTGATGCAGGCCCGATGGGGGACGCACGGGGACCATTCAACTATTGTGCTCTCACCCGCCACGGTGCGGGAATGTTTTGATATCACCGTCATGGCCTTCAATTTTTCGGAGAAATATCGGACCCCTGTCATTGTCCTCATGGATGAGATTGTGGGGCACATGCGAGAAAAAATCCTCCTCCCCCCTCCCGAGGACGTGACGGTGGTTGATAGGCTCCAGCCAACCGTCCCGCCGGAGTGGTACATCCCTTATGAGGATACTCCCACGGGCGTCCCTCCCATGGGGGTTTTTGGATCGGGTTACCGCTATCACGTGACAGGCCTCACTCATGACGTCCGAGGGTTTCCGACCCAGAGACCCGATGAAGTGGATCCTCTTATCCGCCGTCTCTTCCGGAAAATCACGCAACACTTTGATGATATCCAGGTGGGAAAGGAGTTTCTGACAGAGGACGCACAGGTCGTGGTCATTGCCTACGGATCCGTTGCCCGTTCTGCCAAGAGAGCCGTCAAAGAAGCACGAGCGAGAGAAATTCGAGCGGGTCTCTTCCAACCGATAACCCTGTGGCCCTTCATGAGGAAGACCGTCGAGCGAATTGCTACCCGAGCAAAGACTCTAATTGTTCCAGAAATGAGTATGGGCCAGATTTCCAGGGAGGTCAAGCGAGTCAATGAGGGAAGGGCCTCTGTCGTGACTCTGAACAGAGTGGATGGCAACCTGGTCACTCCGGACGAGATATTGGAGAAGATTCTGGAGGGAACCCGATGAAAGAATCGACTCGGTTGATCCACAAGTACCTCCGCCATGACAAGAAGTTTCCCCATGTCTGGTGTCCGGGGTGTGGCATCGGGATCCTTCTGGGGGCATTGATCCGTGCCATTGATCGAGTTGGTCTTGAGAAAGACGAGGTGGTGCTCATTTCTGGAATTGGATGTTCCAGTCGTCTCCCGGTCTACGTAGATTTCAATACGCTTCACACAACTCACGGGAGGGCACTCACCTTTGCCAGCGGTGTTAAACTCGCCAATCCGAGTCTCAACGTCATCGTTGTCATGGGCGACGGTGATGCCGTGGCCATAGGAGGAAACCACCTCATCCACGCGGCACGGAGGAACATCGATCTGACAGCCGTCATCATCAACAACGCTGTCTATGGGATGACCGGGGGTCAGACATCACCCACGACGCCTTATGGCATGAAGACCACCACGGCAGTCTACAGAAATGTTGAGCACGCCTTCCGGATCTCCGAATTGGCAGTGACCGCAGGGGCCGTTTTTGTGGGCCGTGGCACGGTCTACCATGCAAGACTCTTGGATCAGTTGATCGAAAAGGCGATTTTGAAAGAAGGATTCGGCGTGGTGGAGGTCATCAGCCACTGCCATACGCAGTACGGGAAGCTTAACCGCCTCGGTTCGGCCGTCGACATGATGAGGTCGCAGAAAGAAAACGCCGTTTCGGTCGAAAAGGCCAAGAAATTGGACGCCCAGGCCTTGGAGGGGAAGATCATCACCGGGGTTCTGGTAGATAAGGAACAGCCCGTTTACCGGGAGCAGTACGAGAAGGTACGTGCCCGGGCCAAGGGCATGGTCCTGGCCGAGGATTTGTAAAGGGCAGGACACAGAAACTGCTCTGGGTCACGGGGTAGATGAACTAGGCCGTTTTTCCATCCCGCGCTGGATAGGGATGGAGTCTATATTTGCCTCAGCGGGTGGGGATTGATAGCATGTCGAAGGACCCTCAGGCAGGCAGATGGCACGGCGATCGCTATGAAATCCGCCTTAGTGGATCCGGGGGGCAAGGTCTGATCCTTGCCGGAATTATCCTGGCCGAAGCCGCCGGCATCTACGATGGAAGATTTGTGGCCCAGACACAGAGCTACGGCCCTGAGGCCCGGGGAGGGGTAAGCCGGTCGGACGTCATCATCAGCGACGAGGAGATCGACTACCCCAAAGCCCTCAGGTTCGACATGCTTGTCGCCATGAACCAGAAATCCTGCGACGAATACTCTGCCGACCTTAAGCCTTCCGGGGTCCTTCTGGTCGATTCCACCTTTGTCTCCGAAGTTCCGATGGAAAAGGCGGTCACCATCCCCTTCACTCGGATTGCCAGGGAGAGAATTGGGAAGGAATTTGTTGCCAATATCGTCTTTCTAGGTACCTTGACAGAGTTCTGCCCGGTGGTGAGCCGGGGGGCCATGGAATCAGCGGTTTTGGGCCGTGTTCCCAAGGGTACCGAGGAGTTGAACCGTGCGGCCCTCGAGGCGGGCATTGAGGAAGCCATCAAGTTTAAGGGAAATAGAGCCGGGCGAGAGATCCCCCAAGATTATTTCAAATTGGAGGAGGACTAGTCATTTTGTTCAGGATTCAACCGTGATTGACGTCCAGGCGAGATTGAAGAAATCACCAAACGCAGAGGTTTGCCTGGACGTGGGCGCGTCGCGGTTCCTTTCGCTTTTTCTGGAGCGCCTGTGTCCAGAGTGATCGTTGTTGGAAGTGCCAATACAGACCTGACCGTGAAGACCGGGCACCTTCCTCGATCCGGAGAGACGGTTGTTGGCGATGAGTTCATGATCTCTTATGGTGGGAAGGGTGCGAACCAGGCGCTGGCTGCCTTGAAAGCTGGAGCCGGGGTCACCCTTTTGGCCAAAATCGGGACCGACGAATACGGAAACCTTCTCTACGACCATCTGATCCAATCTGGCTTGCCATCAAAAGGGTTGCTCCATCACCGGGAAGAGCCTGCGGGGTTGGCCCTTATCGTGGTCGATAAGGAAGGCCGCAATCAGATTGTCATAGTTTCGGGAAGTAACGGGCATTTCATGGTTGAAGATCTCCATCGATTCGAACCTCTCCTGCAAGCCGGCTCCCTTCTCCTCACACAGCTTGAAATTCCGCTCTCCACAGTTGAACATGCCCTGCGTCTTGCCAAGGCCCGCGGAATGACCACGATCCTCGATCCTGCCCCCGTTTCTCCGCTTCCTCCTTCAGTCTATTCCTTGGTGGACATCCTGACCCCTAACGAGACTGAGGCGAGCAGCCTCACCGAGAGGAAGGTAGAGACGCCTGCTGAGGCCGAAAAAGCTGCATCGATCTTTCTTTCCCTAGGATGTCGCACGGTGATCATCACGCTGGGAGCCCGAGGGGCCCTTCTCAGCCGTGCCGAAGGGGTCGAGTTCTTTCCACCCTTCCTAACCCGCTCGGTCGATACCGTTGGGGCTGGCGACGCCTTTAACGGGGCATTGGCTGCAGCATTGGCTTCCGACAAATCGCTTCCCGAGGCCATTCGGTTTGCCTGCGCTGCAGGTTCCCTGTCAACGACAAAGCGGGGAGCCCAGGAATCGTTACCAGAAAAGACAGAAGTCGAACACCTCCTTAGAGAAAAGGGAATACAGAAATAGGCACAGTATTCTTCCCCTACCGATCTAGCGAATGGAGGAGAGGGGGAGGTGTATGACCCACCTCAGGAGTGATCAAAAGCGGGCCCGCCCCCGAAGCTGTGGATCCAACAGATCCCTGAGCCCATCACCCAGGAACATATAGCCGGCCACAGTGATGGCAATCGCCAGGCCGGGGAAGGTCGGGATCCACCAGTAGGTGGCAATGAAGTTTCGCCCTTGAGAGATCATCAAGCCCCATGGCCAAGAGGAAGGATGGGAAAGCTAAAAGAATATCAGCGGCTCGCATGATGACTTCATCGACCATCCCACCGCGGTAACCGGCGATGACACCCAGCAGAATGCCTATCGTTCCGGCAATCAACAGGACTTCGCCCGCCACCTGGAAGGAGATACGGGTGCCCATGACGACGCGGCTAAACATGTCACGACCCAGTTCGAAGGAAGTTTGTTAGTTGATTGGGTAATGGCAGGCTATATGGTGGCTCGGGCTTATCTCATAAAAATCAGGGATAATGTTCATACAATCATCTTTCTTATAAGGGCAGCGGGAATGGAATAGACAACCGGATGGAGGGGTAATGGGTGAAGGAACATCTCCTTGCAATATAATACGTTCTTTCTTTGCTTTTGGGTTGGGCATGGGGGCAGCGGAGAGCAAGGCCTTGGTATATGGATGACGAGGATGATCATAAATCTCCTCAGAATCAGCTAATTCCATAATTCTACCCAAATACATAACAGCTACCCGGTCACTTATATACTCGACTACCCTTAAGTCATGAGCAATAAAGATATAGGTGAGATGGGACTCTTTCTGAAGCTCAACGAGAAGGTTTAGCACCTCAGCCTGAATGGATACATCAAGGGCCGAAACAGGTTCATCTGCGATTATGAGCTTTGGATTGAGGCTAAGGGCACGGGCAATACCTATTCGCTGGCGTTGACCTCCACTGAACTCATGGGGATAGCGCCTTAAATGCCCAGGTCGAAGACCAACCCGTTCCAGTAGATCAGCTACCCTCTCTTCGGTCTCCCTTTTTGAACGGGTAATCCCATGTATCTTAAGAGGCTCTCCCACAATTCGTGCTACCCTCATTCTGGGGTCCAAAGAGGAGTAAGGGTCTTGGAAGATAATACTCATCTCCCGCCTTAGGGTTCTCATCTCATTTTGATCTAAAGAAAAGACGTCCCTCCCGTCGAAGAGCACGCGTCCCTCTGTAGGCTCGATGAGCCTTAAGATAACCCTTCCGGTAGTTGTCTTACCACAACCACTCTCACCAACTAATCCCAAAGCCTCGCCCTTCCTAACCGAAAAGTTCAGCCCGTCCACCGCATATACTTTGCCCTTAGTCTTGGAAAAAAGGCCACCTTTGATAGGAAAATGCTTCTTAAGTTTTTCTACTTTCAAAAGCAAGCTACTTTCACTGTTGCTCACTACTCACGCTCTCTGCCTTTCCTTTGGAAAGCCTTTCCTTCCCCGCTTTCTTTATCCATCTATATTCTGAAGGGGCGCAGAGCCAGCAGGCAGCTTTATGTCCCTTTTCTGGCTCGAACATACTGGGAATGTCTCTACTGCAAACCTCTATCTCTTCCGGGCAACGGGGGTGAAACGGGCATCCTGGTGGTATTCTTGCTAGATTGGGCACAATGCCTGGGATCTCCTGTAGTCTAGTTTTGGTTTTTATTACCTCTTCGCTGGGTATTGAGCCCAAAAGCCCCTTTGTATAGGGATGCAAGGGTTCTTCAAAAATAGTATTCACATCACCGCACTCTACGACCTTTCCAGCATACATGACAACCACTTTCTGGGCAGTCTCAGCAATGACCCCAAGATCATGGGTGATGATAATAATGGCTGTCCCAAACTCCTCTTTGAGCTTGTTCATCAAGTCTAGAATCTGGGCCTGAATGGTCACATCAAGGGCAGTTGTGGGTTCATCGGCAATCAGCAGAGAAGGATTACAGGAAAGGGCCATGGCGATCATAACCCTCTGGCGCATCCCACCACTCATCTGGTGGGGATACTCTTTTATTCGGCTCTCAGGGGAAGGGATGCCCACTGTCTTCAGCATTTCTATAGCCTTATCCAAAGCCTTCCTATTGGAAAGACCCTGGTGGAGTTTAATAGCCCCGGCAATTTGCTTACCGATTGTATAGACTGGATTTAGTGATGTCATGGGCTCCTGGAAAATCATGGAGATCCTATTTCCCCGAATCTGACGCATCTCACGTTTTCTTAGTTTGGTCAAATCCTGGTCTCTAAACCATATCTTCCCGCCCACAATTCGGCCCGGTGGTTCTGGAATGAGACGCATGATGGAGAGTGCAGTTACGCTTTTACCACAACCAGATTCACCGACGATACCTAGTGTTTGTCTCTTGCCAATTTCAAAGTTCACTCCATCAACTGCTTTAACAATTCCTTCTTCTGTATAGAAGTAGGTCTTCAGGTCTGATAGTTTTAGCAGGAAACCGTTTTTGTCCGACAAAATTGCTACCTCATCATAGATTAGAGTAATACTAGTACACAATAACTTACGATGCATGAGTAGCTTTTTTTGTAAAACTATCTCAACAATCCCCCTCTTAGATATGGATCTAGGATATCTCGTAAGGCATCTCCTATCAAGTTGAAAGCGATGACGGTGATAACGATTGCTAACCCGGGGAACGCAGGGTACCACCAAGCATTAAGCATATATTGACGACCAGTACTTGTGATAAGCCCCCACTCCGGCAGTGGCGGTTGCACGCCAACGCCTATGAAACCTAGCGTCGCTGCAAGTAGGATAGCCCAACCGATTTGTATCGTTGCTTGTACTACAATAGGCGCGATAGAGTTAGGGGCAATATGTACCATCATTACCCACCAAGCGCTTCCCCCGCTGGCTTTGCTTGCTTCTACATATTCTTTCTCCCGGATAGAAAGAACCTGCCCTCGCATCAATCGAGCGGTGGCAGGCCAGAATGCAACTGAAATTGCAATTACTACATTATTGGTACCAGGTCTTAGCGCTACGGCAACAGCCATACCCAATATAACATAAGGGACAGACATAAAGATATCGGCAATTCGCATGATTATCTCATCTAATAAGCCCCCTATATAGCCAGCGATCATTCCCAGCAAGGCCCCTATACTACATGCGAAAAAGATCGATATAACGCCGATCGCTAGCGAAATGCGTGCTCCAAAGAGAATCCTGCTAAGAATGTCTCGCCCCATATCATCTGTTCCCAAAAGGTGCTCCCGGCTAGGAGGCTGCAGCATTCTCTCGAGATGAACAGCTTTCTTTGCATCCTGCGGATATGGAGCGATCCAGGGAGCAAAAACTGCTGTCAATGTAAACAAAAAAAGTAGAAGGACGCCTACGATTCCGACATAACTGCGCCACAACAGCCTGAACACTAGCAACTCCTTTGCTCTCAAGTTTCCTGAATACTTCTGGGCCTCTAGCCTTGCCTTATCCGCGGATCCAGAGCGAAATATGATAAGTCAGTTAATAAGTTAAATCCCATCCTCACAATGCCAAATAAAAGCGTCAACCCGATGATAGCTGGATAGTCAAATGTAAGAGCCGACTGGGTTGCGTAAAGACCCAAACCAGGCCAATCATACACTGTTTCAACAACAACAGTCCCACCTAAAAGAAAACTGAATTGCATAGCCATCACAGTCACAATGGGAATCAAAACGTTTCTCAGTGCGCGCCAGACAACACCTCTTTCAGAATGACCTATAGCCCGTGCAGTCCTAATGTAGTCTTCCCTGAGTGTCTCCAATAGAGTCGCCCGAGTTATCCGAGCAAACAAACCGAGGGAAGTGATTGCTAGGGTGAAGGCCGGCAGAATGATATGTGTTAAGCAACTTCTGAGCGCAGTCCAGTTGCCAGTGATAATGCTATCCAGTATGTACAAGCCTGTAATCTCCCTAAAAGGTATATTAGGATCGATTCGCCCTCCCAGAGGCAAAGCATAAAATAGTAAACAGAGCAATATTTGTAGTATTATTCCGAGCCAAAAATGCGGCATGGCCAAACCAGCGACTGAAAACACTGTGGTAAGGCTGTCAAGTAAGGTGCCTCTGCAAACTGCGCAGAGTACTCCTAAAACAATGCCAATCGCCACAGCTAGGATCATCGCGACTATTGTAAGCTCGAAAGTCGCAGGGAAGTAATCTTTAAGATCCTCAATTACAGGCCTCCATGTATGAATTGATACTCCTAAATTGCCTCGCAAAATGTTTCTTAAGAAAAGGAAGTATTGTATGAGTAATGGCTTATCTAAATTGAACTCTGCGCGAATTTTTTCGACATGTTTATCTTCAGCACCTTCTCCGGCCATGGCTCTAGCTGGGTCTGCAGGAATGACATGCGATAAAAAAAACACTATTGTAAAAAGGCCGAGTAATATAATCGGCAATATGCTGATGCGCCTAACCAGATATACCCAGGCTGACATTTTGATTTCTTCCCTATAATTAGCCGATTTAGGAGGCCTGATCGAGCCTGCTACTTTCGAGCGACCAGGCAGGCAGAGGTCGATCAACCCATTTTCATCTCTCTTCAGAGTCCTTTAAACTCTTATTGACCTACCTTATGATCCTACCACACTCGATCGTGTACGCTTAAGGTAAGTAGCATTTTCTTGACTTACACCAGAGTTTATGATATCCATATGTATGAAGGAGGTGCACATGGATGATATCAAGAAGTGGGCGGAACTCCAGAAGTTCCTTCTGAAATCCCTTGTTTACCCAATTCTCCAAGGAAGAGGCCCCCTTCCACAGCTAATGCTCTGCGCAAGCCCGTAAACCAGCGCTGGTCAACCCCTCAAAGGTAACCTTCTTAAATTGCCTAGATGATATAATAAGATGGGGTAGCTTTACTTTAATTAGCTACCCTCATCTTTCGTCCCTCAACAGAGCCTTAGTGAACGTGCTCAACAGGTTCTCGTAAGTCCACCAATTACTCTCTATACATGTCATAGACGTAAGTTATGCCTGGATAATAAGGGATTGTATAGAATCCCTTAATATTCTTCCTTGTAGCAGCGACCCCCGTACCCTCTGCTAAGAAGATGTTTGCCGCTTCGTTAAATACCATCCATTGCAATTCCTTAGCAATCCTCTCAATCTCGACGGGGTCCGCTGATAATTCTCCTCTAGATAGCAGTTCATCATACCGAGGGTTGCAGTAAGCTTCCCAGTTCCAAGGGTCCCCACAAGCATAAATGGGCCGAAGCGTCTGGGAGAAAGGATCAGCGTAGTCAGGGGCATTGTAGCGGATGGTCATGTAAGGGCGCTCTGCAGGAGGCCTTCCATTGAGTTCCACTATGGTCGGCCATGGAGCTGACTTAATCTCTACTTTAATGCCTATCTGTCCCAGATTACTTTGAAACGCTTCAGCTATCCTGCGTTGGAAATCTAGTCCCGTAATCCAGTAAAGGTCAAGAGTTATCTCCCCTGGCTTATACTTCGCCTTCTCTAGAAGTTCTTTTGCCTTACCCAGATCTGTGCTAAACATTGGAAGATTATCCTCATGGTATGCCATATCTCGGCCCATCGCTCCCTGAGCTTGTTTCGCGTATCCTAGGAATATGAAATCAATAGCGTCCTTGTACGGAAAAGCCCAAGAGAGGGCTTTCCTGAGCCTTACATCATTAAGAGGAGGACGTTGATTGTTCATATGCACCATCCACAACTGTGTGGTTGGGTACACATGGACATTAACGTTGGGATCCTTCTCTATGTCAGCTATATCTGTATAAACGATATCTTCTGCATAATCCAAGGCTCCCGTTATAAGGCCCATTTTCCGGCTACCTGGCTCCCTCACGATCTTGAACATTATCTTATCGAAGTGTTTGCCTTCCCATCCGCCCCAATAGTCCTTGTTTTTAACCACAGTGATGTACTGACCGTGAACCCATTCGTCAAATATATAAGGGCCCGTCCCTACTATGTTGGACTTGGTCCACTCCTTGGCCCAAGGATCGTCAGTAGTTGCATGTGCCTTAAAGGCTGTAGGGGAGACTATGTAAGGGCCATCCATTACAGATAGCAGACCGGGGAAGAGAAAATAGGGTCTCTTCAAGATAAACTTGACCGTGTAATCATCCACTACCTGAACTTCTTCTATGACGTCGGCAAACCACTTAGATGGCCCTAGGCCGATACCGATCAGTCGGCCAAAGCTGTATTTGACGGCTTCGGCATTGAATGGAGTACCGTCATGGAACTTTACTCCTTTTCGGAGTTTGAACTCCCAAATCTTGCCACCCTCTAAAGAAGTCCAATCCGTTGCGAGGACAGGTTTAACCTTATTCGGATCTTTTCTATCCGCCACAACTAGCCTCTCATAAGTTTGGTACCATATGAACCATGTAGGATTAGATGGCATTATCGAGGCTGGGTCTAGGATGCCTGGATCCTCCCGGAAGCCAGCCGTTAGCATCGCATCTTTCTTAGCTCCACTAGCGTACTCTTGGCCTATGCCCATAAGTACTAGCAAGAGCACCATTACGACCATCCTAATTACTTTTCCTTTCATTTCTAATACCTCCTATAATAGCGGTTAGTTGTTTATGTATCCAAACAGCTGATTTTAACTGCCTGGTTGATATTTGAATACGGTGTGAACTCTTTGTCGGAATCGATGCACCTCAAGGCCACAGGTTTGATGTTGCCTACCGGGACTGCAGGGGGTGCCCTGATAGAGTCTTTCCCAACAGCCCTGATGGCATTTGCGATCTTAAGGATTCTATCCTCGATGCTAGCTCCCTTCTGGGTGAGAATCCCAGGGTAGCAGTGGGGATGGAGGAGGCTCCCTGCAATTTCCGCTAAGATCTTGAGAGAGCCCTTAGGGGAGAAAAGCAAGAGAGGATAGAGCTTCATGTGATCAATCCTTAAATCATAAAGCAGTTCAAGGATGCACCTTAAGGTCTACAAGACAGACCGGCTCGATGCCCACATGATTGCCAGCTACTTTAAGGGGATGGACCCAAAAACCCTCTCCAGAACCGGTACCAGGGGATGAGGAACTCAAAGAGCTCACCCGTCTTAGTCGCTCCCTTCAGTAGGAGAGTACCAGGGTCAAGCACAGGCTTAGAAAACTGTTTCGGGTCCACTTCCCAGGATACAAGGGCTATCTGTGTGATAGCATATCCCAAAGGATGCTCACTTCCTTCTCTTACTTTGGTTTCCCAGAGGAGGTACTCTCGGAATAGTCATAACTCCTTTATCTAAAGAAGTCCCCGAAATCTGATTTGAAAAGGACCCATCCGCCGATCTCTTTGGCCACGTGGGAAATCAGATCATCGCCCTTTTTCCTGGCCTCGCCAGGCAGTCCCCCGATCTTCAAACATCTGGAGATGGTGCCGTGGTTGATCAGTCGTTTCGAGTGATAAGAACTCCTTTTTGAACGGAACTAGTATAAGGTAAAACGTGCTTGTGTGTCAACGCGAAAAGAATCCTGGAGTTCCCCCAAGAATTCAGGGTTCAAACAGTACTAGTTGGGGTGGGTACCTTCCGATTTCATCTTGCGGACGCATAGGGCCCTTGCCAATCCTTCTAGGGATGGTCTGGATACCGTCGGCTAGTGCATAGTAGCGAAAATCAGGGATGCCAAAGATGCGTTTTGCTGGCTTGAGCACATGGAGGGCAAGGATTCTCTACCTTGGACGTTGACATAATTGTCTCCTCGTGAATCGACTACCCTTCTGCCATGATTTCCTCGATGGGACGGTATGGAATCTCGAATCCAAAGAAGCCCGGACCCAGTACCTTGAGACCTTCGGGTCGGCGATAGAACTCCACCGCCCTGAGTCCAATGACGGCCAGGTGATCGCCCGGCTTTATCGCGTCGTTCGTCGGTGGTAACCCTGTCCCCAGGTCGATGGCAGAGATGATGTCCGGACAGGTGACGTAGGGCTTGTCGTCCAGCCAGGAGATCATGTTCTCGTTCTGAAACCATACCTTGAATCGATGGTCGGAGAACTCCGCCTCACCCGACATCGTGTAATGGCCGAACATGTATCCCTCCCTGCTCTCCCAGGGTTTTTCTTCCACGATTCCCTTGAAGAGGACCCAGCCGCCGATCTCTCTGGCCACGTGGGAAGCCATGTCATCACCCTTTCCCCTTGCCTCACGTAGCAGCCGTCCGATCTTCAAGGATTTGGAGACGGTGCCGTGGTTGATCAGCCGCTTCATCTCCTGCCCATTCAGGACGTGGCCTGCGCCTCCGAACAGGCCGATGGTGGTCATGCTGAGGTACTTCTGAATGCGCTCCATCATGGGATGGCTGGACGCCTGTTTGATGATGTTGATGTTGCCGGCAAAATCGCAAAAGACTCTCGGCCAGATCGATTTCCCATCAATAGAAATCCTAAGCTGGACAGAGGATGGAATCGCCCTGCCCGCATAGTCGCCATCCACGGCCGGGATACCAAGGGCGGCAGCGGCACTGATCGGTGCCGGTGTATTGATTCCCCCTAGTTCGCAGGCTGCGATCGCTCCAATTTTGATCTCGAGAAACGATTCCAACTCCTTGATGGCCTCGACGATCTCATGTTCCACGCGTCTTTCCAGACCCAGAGACTCCCTCTTCGCCAGTAAGTCATCTGGAGGGGGAGCGATAGAACCCACATAGGCCCCGGTGCAGATCCACGCCTCATCCGGCACGTCCGAGGGGTCGGTCAGCCTGATGTCATGCCCCTTCTCCAAGACCTTTTTCAACAGGCTCCGTCCCATATCCGGAGGTCCCCCACCGCCGGTTCCCATGAAGCAGCAACCCCGGACCAAATCCTCCGCCTCCTCCATCGTGTTAATCCACCAATCGCCCATGCCCTACCTCCTGATTACGACAAAAAACACTCATGCGTGAAGACTTCTCCTGACTTGCTTCTGTTTGTCCGTGCTACCCTCCCGCCATCACTGGAAAAACCACGAATTCCTCGCCATCTTCCAGGGGTGTTTCAAGACCCTGAAGGGTGTTGATGAATTGGCCATTCAGGATAAGGAGGAGATCATCCCGAGCGATTCCCTTGCGAAGCAGCGACAGACCTTTTCCCCCTCCGTCTGCGAAATGTTGCTCCTCGATCCTGACCATCAGGTCTCGCACCTCGGCCCCCACAGGGATCTGGATAGTATCCCTTTTGGGCAAGGCGTGACCGAACATCCTTATGTGAACCGTGATGTTTTGTCTGATGTCGTCCATCCAATCTCCGGGTTGGGGCCCCACGTCAGCTAGGTTATGTCCTGGGAAGTTTCCCGACTTGATCAAGTGCCAGGGCGACGTCCTCCAATCCCAGTGCTTTGAGGGTTTCCCGCCGTGGACGGCTCGATCCCTTGTCCCAGCCGTGCAACTCATAGTACTCATCGAGCATCTGGTCGAGGACCTCCTGGGAGTCGATCAGGGCTTCCACGGGGACGGGGTGTCCGCCGGACCGTCTCAGCCGGTCGTCATCGGCTTTTACTTTGTCGCTGGTCAATACCTCGTTCATCAACCGATAGGGCAGTCTGTCATCCTGACGTGTGGCTCCCTCACGGACGTTGAAGGCTTTCTCGACGTTCATGATTCTCCGACCCGCCACCATCAGTTCCTCTTCGGAGAAATCAACGCCGGTCGCCGCCGACAGCATGCGCGCCAGAAGCTCGGGGGTCACGCCGTAACGGGCCGTCGTGGCAAAAGCGCATATTCCCAGCGCGTCGGTGGCTGCATAACAGTCCTCGTGCCAGCGGATGATCTCGGCACGCTTTTCCAGTGTCCGGGGCATGGCATACTGCTCGTCACCCGTGATCTTACCGACCAGAGCTCGACCGCCCGGACGGGTGCCAAACTCGGCCAACGCCTCTGTGTGAAGATGGTCTGGCCCCCGAGGGTTGACCGCAAATGCGAGGGCATAGCCGAATGCACTGCGGGTCTCTACCCGGGACTGTTCCAGTCCCTTGGCCTCAATGGCCCATTCGTCCGATCCCTTTCCGACCTTCTGTGCGGCTTTCCTGACGCCGTCGGCAAGCACATCGCCGAATCCCTCGCGATGAGCCACCTGTTCCAATAGAGTCAGGATGGCATCGGAGTTTCCCCATTCTAGCTTCAGGCCTCCCGTATCCTCCTTGGTAACAGTCCCTCTCTCGTAGCACTCCATGGCCCACTGGACCACCCCCCCTGCGGAGATCGTGTCCATTCCATAAATATTGCACAGCTCATTGGCCCTGATAACCAGTTCCACATCAACCGTACCGCATCCAGCCCCCAGGGCGCTCATCGTCTCATATTCCGGCCCTCCTCCATAGGCCCCGGCAAAGGGACCTGAATCGACCTCGCAATATCGATGACAGTTAAATATGCAAGCATTACAGCCCATTCGCCGTTTCAGGTACCCGGCTTCCACCAAATAGGGGCCGCTGATCTTTTCCGCATCTTCAATATGACCGGATCTGAAGTTGTAGCTTGGGAAAGAGCCCAGCTCGTTAATAACAGCCACACTACTGGAGGTACCGTAAAGATAAGAGGTCTTTGCGCTGAAGTCCTCGTAAGAGGCTTCGATCGATTTGAGTATGACCTCTCGGAATTCCTTTGGGTGAGCCACCGTGATCCGGCCGTGGCCCCGTACGGCAATGGCCTTCAGATTCTTTGAACCCATGACCGCGCCAGGACCGCCTCGCGCAGCGGCATTGTAGTAACTGCACATCACGGATGCGAAGAGGACCCTGTTTTCGCCGGCAGGACCAATACATGCAACCTGGATCTCTCGATCCCCCTGCTCCTTCTCGATGGTCCGGGTCGTTTCCCGGACGTCTTTTCCCCAGAGATGGCCGGCGTCTCGAATTTCCAGGGTGCCATCCCGAATCAGGAGGTAGACAGATGTTGGCGCCCTGCCCTGCACGACAACATAGTCATAACCCGCAAATTTGAGTTCCGTGCCCCAGTGCCCTCCGACGTTGGTTTTCAGGTAGAGGTCCGTTGCTGGCCCTTTGCAGGTAACCGTTGTTCGACCCGACGTGGGGGCAGACGTGCCGGTAAGGGTCCCGGTTCCAAAGATCAATACGTTCTCCGGCCCCAACGGGTCGACACCCGGAGGGACCATATCCCAGAGAAGGCGCGCATTGTAGCCTCGAGCTCCGAGATATTTCAGCACCTCTTTGTCATCTAGGGGCTTGTTGGCAACCTTCCCATTTGATAGATCTACGTACAGGATTTTCCCGGCAAACGCATGCGGCATATCTCAGTCCTCCTTAATCCGTCAGAGATCGTTTCGAGTCGATTTCCCTCCGGCCCATCGCCGTGAGGCCAGTGGCGCTCCCCATCAAAAGCGTCATTTGGGCCCCTATCCCCAAAGCAAGGCCTCCGGAAACCGGCACACTTTGACGCACTGGGGTTCTCCTCCACAAAGGTCGCATTTAAGGGCGATGCCTCGCTCATAGTCCATGTGGATCGCCTTGTAGGGACAGGCGTCAATACATGCCTCACAACCGGTGCACGTTTCCTCATCCAATACGACCCAGTGGGTCTGAGGATCCTGGCTGATTGCCTCCACAGGGCAGGCCTCAATACAGGGCGCATCTTCGCAATGGCGGCACACGAGTGGGGCACTCTGCCCCCGGGATTCATTCTTGACCACCCGGACTCGAGCATCCTCGTAACTGAAGGCATCCGTATGGGCAAATGAACACATTAGCATGCAGCTCTTGCAACCGGTGCAGTTTTCGGGATGAACGATCAGTTTTGAACTCATGGGTCACTCCTTCGGTATGGGTCCGTCCGGACTGGCTACGGCGTCCACGTAATCTTCCCGTCGGAACTCGAGCCCCCGGCCCTGGCCAATCACTCGACCACTCAACACCTCCCCGAGAAAAATCGTATGATCGCCGGAGTCCACCTCACCGATGACCTTGCAGTCCAGATAGGCCAGACAGTCCTTGAGAATCGGTGCCCCGGTCTTGTCTGTGAAGTAGGGGACATGGAGAAACTTGCCCACATCCCGACCGGACTGTTTGCCAAAATGAATGGCAAGATTCCGTTGCCCCTCTTTCAAATAATTGATGGCGTAGATTCCACCTTGTCTGATGAGATCGTTCGAGAAATTCTCTTTCCAGACGCTGGCCATAGCCAGGAATGGTTGCTCGGAGGAGCGGCTGACCCATACCGCAGACATCCCATTAAACCTTTCACCAGATCGAGTTGTTATCACCACGACGCCCCGAACTTGCACGTCAAAGGCCCGGTCGATATCCGTCACCTCTCTTCCCGTCATGGTGTATTCCTTTTCTTCCGCCATTCGATTTATCCCCTTTCGACATTTTCTTGGAGACCTTCCACCGTCCATGCGATAGAGTCCATCAGTGTGAGCCCAGTTTTCCGGGATCGGCTCCCTCCAAGCGAATCAATCGGATAGTTTCTCAAGGACGAATCCGTAGTCCGGGTCCCGAGCAAAGGTCTGCCTGTTTGCCTGCAACCCTTCCCGCACGATCATCGCAGTCTCCACCGCTCTCCGGGCCACCTGACGTGCACTCTCCACCGCGATCATGGCGTCTCTGTCACGCTGCTCATACAATTCCTTCAGACTTTGTCGACTCGCCTGGCCACCGGTCCATCCACCCGCACCCACGTAGGAATCTGGAAGATCGCCGGGCACTGCAATGCACCGCATCAGCAAAGCATGGGTGACCATAAAACTGAGGGCCAGGTCCTGGCCTCCGTAAAGATGGGCACCTTGGGTGATGAAGCCCATCACCTTCATCAGCCTTGGAATGTGATAGGTCCCAGGTTCGCTTGACTGAAAATAGTAGCCCAGGGAATTTCCCAACCGGTCGATGAAAGACTTTAGTTGCGCCGGGATGCCCATATGGTAGACGGGAAAGGCGTACAGGATGACATCCGAATCGAGCCAGAGATCCCGCATCTCCTGAAAAGTGTCCTTGATTCGGCATTCGCCCCTGAGCTTCTTGTGGGCCGTACATGCGTCACACGGTGCGAGCGGCTTTTTGCCAAGATGGAAGGGTTTGACGAGGACCCGCTCCGGAGCTTGCTCGACTGCCGACTCCAGCGCTTCTTCCAGCAAGAAATGACTGTTTCCCTGTCGCGGACTTGCACAGATCCCCAGGATTCTGACTGTACTGGTCATGAAGTAGATCTCCTTTTTACTCCGAAAACTAGTCTTATCTATCGTTCAGCTTTTCCTCCGGAATATGAAGAAGCTCTGAGCCTCTCGTCATTGCGTCTTTGGGGAAGTCCATGGCCAGTAGCTGCTGATAATTCTTCTCGATGGGATTATCGATCTTCGATATTCGAAGAAACTCTTGAAAGTCAATCGTCTCCACGAAATGTGGCGGCATGCCATCGATCGGAATGGGATAATCACTTCCAAGAACCATCCTGTGGTGCGGAATCGTCCTCAGTATGTCATCGATGATCGATGCCCTGAATAAGGTACACATGGCAGAAATATCCGCATACAATCTCCAACCTCTTCGATCGGCTTCTTCCAACATCTCACTCAATTCATCCAGATAACTGTCCTCCCATGGGAAGAATGACGAAGCGCAATGAGCTGCAATCACTTTGACTCCTGTATCCAGAGCGAGCTTCAACTTCCTAGGATCACCCAACTTTTGATACTCTTTTTCCAAGACAGGAACTGCGTGTTCCGGTCCCGCGTGGCATAACAGGGGAATATCCTCATCGGCAAGCTTCTTGTAAAACCAATTATATTTCTTATTGGAAGGATCAATGATTTCAGAGTTAGGGATCCATTTGATAAGGACCGCTCCACCTTCAATCCATTTGTCGATTTCATCGGTTCCATGCGCCTTGCCCTTATTGGGGTGAACTGAGGCACCGAAGAGCACTTTCTGATTGCTCTTAGCGATGCCCATTACGTATTCATTGGGGGTTATCATATGGCTGTTCTCTTCGTCGAGTTCACCATTCTCTTTGTAAACCGCATCAAAAGCTAGAAACACCCCAAAATCCACGCTTGGAGCGTTGTTTAGGCGATCGATCAGAGTGGTGCGGATCGCCTTGTCATGGTCCTCCAGAAGCTCACGCAAAGGGATTCCTGATCTCACGACCATGTACAAATAGGCTGGACTGGAGAGAAACTTCTTGGACATCTTACACGGGCTGCTGTTACCCTTGCCTCCAATGTGCATATGAATATCAATAACCTTCTCATTCATTGTTTCTTCCTTTATGTTTCCGTTTTGATTTGCTTTGCTAATATTATCTTACATTATAATACACTAATCCAGCAAAGCCCTGTTTTCTTTGAATCGGAGGCCTCTGCAGAGACATTGTTGTAAGTGACAATCCGCTCAGTCAGACTGTTCCAGCTGGTCGAGCAAATAGTAGGAAACCTCTATTGCCTTCTCTTGGAGTCTGGGGCTGATGAGGCCATTTCTGGTGATGGACTCCAGTTTTTCTTGATCGATGATTTTTGGGGCTTCCTTTCCCCTTCTGACCACGTCCACGTGAAGATCGACATAGCGGATATGGTCTGGGTATAGTTCGATTGGGGTGTTAACATTGTAGTACTCTCCTCTGAGTTCTCCTACTTTTGAAAAATAGCGGTGCCGTAGAAACCATGAGCCCTGTGTCACCTCGGTGATCCCATAGTCTCCGGATTCAATGGGAAGATCGAGGCCGTCGTAACGGCCCATGTGGAAGTGTCTCTCTATGACGAGTTTGTCGCTTTCCAGAGAGACAATTTCGCCCTCCCGAAGTTTCAGCGCTTCCCCTTCTGGTTTGACGTGTTCGAACCGGACAAGTCCTTGTCTTCTTAAAGGTTGGTAAACAAACCTGTCTTTCAATTCATGCTCTAGCTTGACTTGTTTGTGAGGGGCCCGCTCAATTTCACGCTCGATGAGGTCCAGATAGTCAGAGGCAATGATCCTCAGCCGATGGTGGTTCATAAGCGTGGGGAGAACTCGTGCCCTCATGCAGTCCAGCACAGCTTTGGTTGCCCCTGGGAATTCGATTTCGTAGATGATTCCTTCCCGCGTTGCCCCAGCGGAATCATCGGGTTCTGCGTGCTGCCTCCGCACTACCATATCAAGAAGAACTTCCCAGAGACGGTGAATCAGTTCCTCGGTCAAGGTTTCTTCGCCAAATACTCTGACCCCCTGCCTGTCGTCTCGGTCTTGAATGGAGACGTCTTCGTCCACTTCATTCCCTGGGATCTGAAATCGCTCGCAGATTTCTCGAGAGGGTTGAACGATCTCGCAGCCCATGTCTAGGAAAAGTTGCGTCAGAGCGGTTGTATAGATGCCGCGCACTTTGATGTTCAGGCTTTTCATTCTGAATTCTGACTCCTGATTCCTGGCTCCTGACTCCTCTCATTTTCTTTCAAACCCCACCCCTTCAATCTTCACCTGATTGCCCTCAAGCGATGTTTTGGCTCCCAGAATCATCTCGATCAGCCAGAGGTTGGTTTCCACGTGTTCAGTCAATCGTGGGATAAGGTAGGTTGTTGTTCCGTCTGCAAGTCCGGCAAACAGGATGAGTTGATCGGCCAGGTGACGGTCAACCGTGGCCCCGGCGTCCAGGTCTTCCAAAAGGCTCTTGGCCACAAAAGCGCCAATGGCCTCAGAGGGTCGGCCGACTTGACCCGCCTGATCTGCGCCCATGAGGCAGCCTCTGTCGGTCTCGGCAGAAATAAATAAGGCTGCTCCCCGCTGAAGGGCTGATGTGTCTTCAACGATCTCAAACTTTGCCCGAAGGCCTCGATTGGACAAGATCGTCTTGCACCGCTGGGCCATTCTTTTGGCGACATGCTGTTGACGCAGATGAGAGGCCAATGAGACGCCGCGGACACTCTTTACTCGGCCTTGCTCCGTGAGGATAAGGGGTGAGAGTTTCCCATCCATGGGGTGGCTCTCCATCTCGAGCACCCCTCCCCCTTTTGGTACATAGCCCGGCCGCATCACGTTCAGGGTGGACCTTACACCCATCCTGGCTAGAAGGGGTAAGAGGACGCCGTGCATATGATAGGCGCCAGGGGCAAAATCTTGAAAAAGGCCTCCTGAGATTCTGAGCTGTAGGGATTTGGGGGAGAAAATAGCAAGGGGAAGAATATTGAAGGCCAACATGGTTGTGGACCCGGCCGTCCCGATATCCCAGAAATAGTGTGTTTTCTTTGAGCCCGCCCCCGGCCGATACCGGATACGGGTCGAGTCGACCACTGCCCCTTCGATGGTGCCTCCTGTTATCTCGCAGCAGGCGATGACTGATTTGAGATGCTGGGGTCGCAGCCCCGGCTTTTTCCGCCGGGCCCGGATGTTGGTCATCTCAAGCTCCTCTCCGAGAAGGGAAGCGAGCGCCATGGCGTAGCGGAGTATGGTGCCACTGCCGGATTTCTCAGAGCCGTCTATTCGAATCATGAGATTCTCTGCACGATCTTCAAGGGATGAAACCATTTTAGGTTTGGCAGCGAGAAATGGCAAGGAGATAAGTCCCTTCTTAGGGGTCCGATGTCCGCAATGATATACGAAATAGCAAAGAATACATCTTTGAGCAGTTCCGAGTTTGTTATAACAGTCCTCGGTGTTATAATATTCTTGAGTTTGAGCAACTGACAGCGGACAACCGACAACTGAAAGCCGAGAGATGGCAGACTACATCGAGGTCATTGGGGCACGGTCCCACAATCTGAAGGATTTGAATTGCAGGATTCCTCGGGGCAAGGTCACCGTGGTGACCGGAGTTTCCGGGTCAGGGAAGTCGACGTTGGCCTTTGACACACTCTTCGCCGAGGGACAGCGTCGGTATGTGGAGTCCCTCTCAACCTATGCCAGGCAGTTCCTGGAGAGAATGAACCGCCCTGACGTGGACAAGATTACCGGCATCCCTCCCGCCATCGCGATCGAACAGAAGAACACCGTCAAAAACGCTCGATCCACCGTGGGCACAGCATCAGAGATCTATGACCATCTCCGCCTTCTTTTTGCGAAGATTGGGGATACCACCTGTCCTGATTGCGGGATAGAGGTGACGGGAGATACGGTTCAGGGGACCGTTCAGTGGGTCATGGAGAATATGAAAGGGAAAAAAATCTATGTTGTGGCCCCTCGTGATCTGGGCGGTCAAGAAGACGCAGCCTTACTGGTCCAGGATCTGATCAAGAATGGCTTTTACCGAATGCTTTACAAGGGAGAGGTCGTGGATATGACAGGGTTGGCTCTGGATTTTTTTGGGGCTCACGCTCGGATAGACGTGCTTATTGATCGGCTAGCTTTGGAACCTGGCGTGGAGAGCCGTCTGGCTGAAGCGGTTCAGACCTGTTTTTCCCATGGAGATAAGACCTGTGCAATTGAAACCACAGACGGAGACCGTCAGCGTTTTGTCCAGAAATTTGTGTGCAACAATTGTCTGAGGGAGTTTGTAGAGCCCCATCCCCTCCTGTTTTCTTTCAACAACCCCCTTGGAGCCTGCCCTGAGTGTCAGGGGTTCGGCCGGGTGATCGGAATCGACCTGGACAAAGTGATTCCAAACAAGAAAAGACCCTTGAAAGAAGAGCCCATTCTGGCCTGGAATACCCCAGCCTATCATGATGCCTACGAAGAACTCTGGGAAGCATGCTCGGAGTATTCGATTCCAACGGATCGACCCTTCGAATCCCTGACAGAGGAACAGCGCGGCATCATCATCAATGGTCGGGATGAATGGTTTGGCATAAAGGGGTTTTTCGAATGGTTGGAGGGCAGGCGCTATAAGATCCATGTGAGGGTCTATCTCAGTCGATTCCGTTCCTACACTAATTGTGAAGCCTGCGGCGGGACTCGATTGAAACCGGGGGCCCTCAACGTTCGGGTAGGTGGAAAGAACATTGCAGAGTTCTGCGAAATGAGCATCGAAGACCTTCTGGCGTTTTTTGAGGAACTGCACCTTGCGCGGCTCAAGGAGGCCATCGGAGATCGGCTTCTCAGGGAAATCAAGAACCGTCTCGGTTTCATGGAACAAGTCGGACTGGGCTATCTCACTCTGAGCCGGCAGACACGAACGCTGAGCAGCGGAGAGTTTCAGCGGATTACCCTGGCCCGCTCCCTGGGAAGTGCCCTCACCGAAACGCTTTACGTATTGGATGAACCGAGTATTGGCCTTCATTCCAGGGACAGCTGGAGACTTCTTGAGGCACTCAAGAAGATGAGAGACGGAGGCAACACGATTGTTGTGGTGGAACACGATTCCGAGATCATTGCGGAGGCGGACGAGATCATTGACCTTGGGCCTGGCGCAGGAAGCATGGGCGGGTCCCTTGTTTTCCAAGGCAGTCTTCCGAAACTTCTGGAGTGCAAGGAGTCGGTGACCGCGAGATACCTAGATCACGGAAGGGTCGTCGGTGAGAAGCCGCCAAAACGAGACCCAAAGGGGTTCCTTACTGTTCACAATGCATGGGAGAATAATCTGAAACACATCGATGTCTCAATTCCTCTGGGAGTTCTGGTCTGTATCACCGGGGTCTCGGGGGCCGGAAAAACCACATTGGTCCAGAACGTGTTGTATGGAGGTATCCATGAGACCGCGACCCCTCGTTATGAACGGGGCAAGTTTGAGTCCATTACCGGCACTGATCAGGTAAGAGAAATCATCATGGTGGATCAGTCCCCTATCGGAAGGACCATCCGTTCGAATCCTGCCACCTACATGAAGGTTTTCGATGAGATCCGCCGGGCTTTTGCCGCCACTCGACAAGCAAAGAGAAATGGACTGAAACCAAGCCATTTCTCTTTCAACGTGCCGGGGGGACGTTGCGAGGCCTGTCAGGGAGCGGGAGTTCAGGTTTTGGAGATGCAGTTCCTGGAGGATGTAGTGGTGGCATGCGACCGATGTGGGGGCAAGCGGTTTGAACCCGAGATCCTGGAGATCCTCTATAGGGGAAAGACAGTCCTTGATGTGCTCAACATGACCGTCGATGAGGCCCTCAATTTCTTTGTGGACAATCAGGGAATGATCGGAAAACTACAGATTCTAAAAGAGGTGGGACTGGGCTATCTCAACCTGGGGCAATCGACAAGTACCTTGAGTGGTGGAGAAGCGCAGCGCCTGAAGCTCGCCCACCATATCGCCAACTCGAGGGGGTCTGAACGGTTGTTCATTTTTGATGAACCAACAACCGGTCTCCATCTGGCAGACATTGAGGCCCTTCTGAAGAGTATCAACAAGCTCCTGGATGGGGGGAATTCGGTGCTTGTGATTGAGCACAATCTGGACTTTGTTTTCCATGCCGATCATATCATTGACCTTGGGCCAGAGGGGGGAGACAGAGGGGGAACCATTGTGGCCCGGGGGACGCTTTCTGATATTATGGCAAGCCCACTATCTCACACTGGAAGGTTCCTGAGGAAGAAATTCCTCGGCAATAAGGAACCAGGGAACCTGAAGGTTCTCTCCCACGCCTGATCCTCTATCTGGGCGGGTCGGCCCGCGTTCAGCTCTGTTTTCATTTTTGTGGAAAAAGGGATAGAATGGGAACCTGGTTCTCAACGTGGATGGCCAGCATGAGGCAATGGGGGGATGCGCCCAGAGGGATATTGAACGGGAGAATCCTCCGGCTGGCACTGCACAAAGGGAGGAACCTGTTCCTGAGCCATGAAAGATTCCAGGGGAGGAATCTATGAGAGTTCATCATATCGCTCTCGTTTGTCGATCCGAAAAGAATGCTGACCGATTCTATCGGGACCTGCTTGGCCTGGAGAAAACGCGTAGCTACACCGTTTCTGAGGCATTGTCCAAAGGTCTGTTTGGCTTTGATTGTGTGTACCAGGCCTTAGTCTATTCTAGGAACGATGTCACCTTTGAGGTTTTCGTTGTCGAAGACGCTCGGAAGGTCCACCCCCGTCTCGATCATGTGGGTCTGGAGGTCGAGGATCAGAAGAGATTCTTGAACAAATGCGGGGAAATGCAGGTTCAGGTCATAGAGGCTCCCAAGGAAGGAAGAGTTATCACTATGGTCAAGGATTTTGACGGAAACCTCTTTGAGATAAAGGAAAAGACGTGAAATTCTTTTGAGGATATCTGTAGGATGGCCTGGGGAGAGAGGGCTTAGGGTGTGGGATCTGAGATGTGGGACAGCGGACATGATATGTGGGATATGAGTTGTGAGCTGCGGTATATCGCAAATCGTACATCGCAAATCTCATATCGGAATTCCAGGTGCCGCGTCCTGGAGGATTGACATGAAGGTGGTTTTCCATCCGAGGTTTTATGAAGTTTACACCCATGATCCAGCTGCTGCCCCTGGGAGAATCGAGGCGATCGTGCAAGCCCTCGAGGGTAGGTTTGCCTTCGTCGAGCCTGAGCCCGCCACGGATGGAGATCTTGAGCTTGTTCACTCCAGGACACACCTTGGGAGGGTCAGGAGCGAGACCGCGGTGGACGAAGTGGGGCGGTTGGCGGCCGGCGGGGCTATCGAAGCTGCCAGGCGTGCATGCCGGGGCGAGGCGTCCTTTGCCCTGATCAGGCCTCCGGGACATCATGCGAGTCCAGATTCGTGCTGGGGGTTTTGCTATTTCAACAATATCGCCATCTCCGTCAAACGGCTGATTCAGAAAAAGGAAATCGAAAAAGCACTCATCCTCGACTTCGACCTCCATCATGGTGATGGGACAGAAAATGCCTTTTGGGAGAGTTCTTCTGTTACCTATCACCACCCAGAGGGAGCGGGCAGAGAGGCGCTCATGGAGGCCATTGTCGGTCTCCTCCAGAAAGCAGACAGTTTCGACATACTGGCCGTCTCCGCAGGATTTGATCGGCATAAGGAGGACTGGGGAGCCACTCTGACAACGGAGGACTATCGTACCATCGGCAGGCACGTCAAAGAGGCAGCTCTGAGGTGTTGCGACGGGAAGCGATTTGGAGTGCTGGAGGGAGGATACAACCACGCGGTCTTGGGGTGGAATGTAAGAGCGTTTATTGAGGGGATGGAATAAACGGCTTGTAGAAGTCAGGGGAGGGCGAATCATTTGAAAAGGGGTGGCCGGTTCGGAAAATACGGAGATCAAAAGAGACTAAAACGGTTGCGGCAGGCAAGAATAAGGCAGAACCTTCGCCTGCGGTATCAATTGAAGGCCCAGCAGCCCAAGATAGTAAGAAA
>Ga0209636_10001154_pt1 | contig 26521 bp, 31 predicted proteins | sample DeeMarSWOR152_54_FD_187464 | JGI IMG/M metagenome (GOLD analysis project Ga0209636, IMG submission 187464) | Marine sediment microbial communities from White Oak River estuary, North Carolina - WOR-1-52-54 (SPAdes) (version 2) | ecosystem: Environmental > Aquatic > Marine > Intertidal zone >...
CGGAGATACTGTAAAAAGAAAACCTTGACCAAAAGAAAGGAATTCGCTCCGCGAATTCAACAAATTATTTTTCTTTCAGATATCGCTCTCTCGTCTTTTTAACGGTGCCGGAAACGCCGAGAATATGGAAAATAACCCTCTTTCCGTTGATCTCTTTTACCAGAGTCAAAGCAGCTTTTACTTCATCGACACTTTTGTGACTTACCTTCAGGATTCCATTCTTTTTTTCATCATTCCAGCTCATAACCCAAAGGCTTGTTCTACTAGCATTGAGTTCTCCAAGAAATTTAAGTACTGAAATCCAGATGGCTTTCACTACCTCATCTCTGCTCAGATCTGAATCGGTTATGATTTCAAAAGCTATATACCTGTTCCTTTCCCTTAAACTTGGCAATAGTTGTTTTGGCATCTTTAAAGAGATTTATGATATCATATTTATAAGAACAATATGAAAGCTATTTTTGGGGATATGACCTCTCAACACAGATCTGACCTTCGCCGCAACAGCATCTGCACACCTTTGGTGGACCTTCCGGATAACTCTGGGTCATCTTAACAATTTCTGTGCAATTTTCATTAAATAACATTTTCTCAACACATTCTTCAAAGTGAAACTTGGTGATATTATATTTACAGATATCGTATCTGTCACAGACTATCTCCTTTGTCTGCAAACCCAGGGGGACACAGCGTGGATTCTCTCTGCATTCATCCTCCTCTAACCCGGAGCAGTTGGCTCCGCCTTCAATCAGAAATTCATTTGAATATATATCTTGTTTTTTATTTTCGACCCATACATCAACCCTAATTCTGTATTTGCCTCCAGGGGCCTTTTCTGTTATGGTCTCGGATACATTGCATATGTTTATAAGCTGCCCCCACTTTACCGTCACTGTAGAATTTCCACTTAGTGGTCTCTTGTGCAGACTTTCATCACAAACAAAATTGCATGGACATCTCCAGAATCTTTCAACCATTACCCATCTATCATTCAAAAATGTCTCTGCCCCGCCCCGCCCTCCATATATAATATCTCTATCAAGACCATTCTTGATAGTAACAACTATGGTTTCCCCTCCCTTATAGAATTCCTTATCTGTTTTTACCGTTACAGTCTCTTGCTTTTCTGGGGTTGAAAAATACCAACCAATCAAAATCAGTACAAGGACAATTATAGCTATTAAATTCTTTTTATCCATGTAATTAACCTTTTATTTGAAATCTAATAAATTCCCATAACTCCTCCCTTCTTGTAGTTCTTTCTATATACGGTATTTAAATGTGGAAGGACTAAGAAATAATGAGGAAGGAGAAATGGGGGAATCTAAAAAAACCGCCAGGTGTCCGGCGTGTGGAACTACGTGGCATATAGATACGAAAATAAAGGAACGGGTCATAATCTGCCCCAATTGTGGACGGGTAGATTTCACCGAGTACTTTCTTGATGAGGTGCCCGGTAGAGAGAAAGAGGGATATAAATCCAAACACCCTGTTCATCAAAAAAGTGTTCCACCAAAGTCTCAACAAAAACCAGAGTCTCAATGGAGATCAGAGTCTCAACGGAAATTAGATTCTCAACGAAAAACGGTTGTTCGTACAAACCCGTCGGGTCGATTAGAATCAAAGGTTCAGAAAGAGTCTTCATTTTCCCTGACCTCCGATTGCTTCATAGTAACTGCAACCTATGGGACATCATCATACGAAAAGCTTGCTGTCTTCTACAGATTCAGGGATAACTTTTTAATGAAAAGTTCCTGGGGGAGGGTCCTTACAAGGATCTACTACCGAATCAGCCCATTTTTCGCTTACCTCATAAGAAAATCAAGAACCCTCAGGGGGATAAGCGTAATTCTACTAGACCGTCTCGCGGATCTCATCCAGAAAAGATTATGAATCGGGAGATTACTTACCTTCTTCTTAGAATTGTGTCTACTACAGGTGTCACACATTTTTACGTGGCATTGATGGACTGATCCCAGGCTTATTTTAGGCATATTCTATTTTTAGGTTTTTTCTCTAATTAATATGATGCGAAATGAAAAACGTTAAAGCAAGGATGTTTAACAGAAAAGCCTCTAACCCGAAAAACAAACCCGATCAAATTCTAGAAGTCCTAGCATTGCAGCCGGGACAAAATATTGCCGATATTGGAGCTGGAGGCGGGTATTTTTCTCTGAGATTTGCCGATGCAGTAGGAAGAGAGGGAAAAGTTTATGCAGTTGATACAAATCCAGAATTTTTGGAATTTATCAGGAATAATGCTCGAGAAAAAGGACTAAATAATGTTGAAACAATCCTTGCCACGGAAGATAGCCTAACTTTGCCTGAAAAAAGTTTAGATTTGGTCTTTGTGCGTAATGTATACCATCATCTACCAAATCGAGTGGGATATTTTAGAAATTTAACAGGCTTATTGAAACCAGAGGGCAAAATCGTTATTATAGAATACAAACGCAGCGGACCTTTCAGCTTTCGTAGGATATTTGGGCATTATGTTCCCTCCAAGAAAATCATTGAGGGGATGGATAAGGCAGGATACGGACTACATAAGGAATTTGACTTTCTTCCTCAACAATCCTTCACAATTTTTTCGCTGAAAAATAAGGGAAGTGCCGATGGCAGAAACAGAATAAAAAGTTCAGGAGAGCATAGTTTATTATTTTTTAAATCTTAATACTAAAGCTAAAATAGTCAATGTAAATGAGGTGATATTATGGGTGTGGAAAATCTTCTTAACGATGTTCTTAGAGAGGGTTTTAATTTTTATAAAAAAAGGTATGTTGCATTTATTCTTGGAGCATTAATCGCCGCAGTTAGTTCTATTTTTATAATAACAGCACCCCCTCTGTTTTTCGGGATTTACTTCATGGCGTTGAAGTTGCTTCGAGGAGAAGAGGTCGAAATCAAGGATGTCTTCAAGGGCTTTGATTACTTCATTGTCAGCTGGGTTATGCTCATACTCGGGGGTTTAGCAGTAATTGTCGGCCTTATCTTCCTGGTAATCCCGGGGTTACTCCTGTTAATACTCTTCCAGTTTGCGGTTCCCATTGCCATATCCGAGAATATAGGCGCCATAGACTCTCTTAAAAAAAGTGCCAGGATTGCGTGGGATAATCTCTCTTTTTCAGTTATACTCCTGATTATTCTCGCGGTTATCAATTCCCTGGGAAGTGGCATTGCTTTCGGCTGGCTGATAGCATACCCCTACACAGTAATCTGCATCTGTATCGCGACCCAGAAACTAACTGAAGGCAAAAAAGGATAAAGAAATAAGTTGCCGAGGACGGGAACAGTAGAAAAAAGGTGATTTTAATGCATTCAAATCTATTAGGTTATATGCGTTTTCTTGTAGCCTTTATAATCCTCTTGTTGGTCTGTGGGTGCATTGGAAGCCCTCCAGAGGATACAATAACCACTACAACGATGAAAATGAATGAGATTGTCGTCTTTGAGACGAATAAGGGTGTTATTGAGATCGAGCTTTACCGTGATAGGGCTCCGATTACTGTTGAGAATTTTTTAACGTATGTTAGGGAAGGACACTATAATGGTACTGTATTCCATCGGGTCATTGACGGCTTTATGATTCAGGGCGGAGGGTTTACTCCCGATGGCGCGCAGAAGCAAACTCATGCGCCGATTAGGCTTGAATCCGATAACGGCATCAACAATAAGAATGGTTCGATTGCGATGGCTAGGACGATGGTCCCTGACAGCGCAACCTGTCAGTTTTTCATTAATGTTGCAGATAACGACTTCCTCAATTACAGATCCAACAATCCCGGATATGCGGTCTTCGGCAAAGTGGTTTCCGGGATGGATGTCGTGATGGAGATATCCAAGGTTGAGACCGGGAACAGAGGATCCAACCAAGACTGGCCTCTTGAAGACGTTGTAATAGAGAAGGCCTACGTGAAATAAAGAAAACCCTGATGCCGAGGGCGGGACTTGAACCCACGACTTCCACGTATCTTAGCTCCCAGTTGAGTGCACTTGGGTTTATTCTTGGCTTATGAGCGTGGCACTCTAACCCACTGAGCTACCTCGGCATTAGTGGTAGTTATATACTGGCATCGGGCGTTTAAATCTGCCAATTTTTCTGTACAAAATCAAATATAGATATGGAACTTATATATCCAATATACCTAATATTAAACTCACAAACCCCGCCTTAGCGTAGCCTGGTTTAACGCGGCCGGCTGTAGTTTGTTTTTTTGGGGAAACCCAAAAAAGGCCGCTAAAGCAGCAACCGGCAGACCCTACGGCACGTTGTGCCGGGGTCTTCGGTGCCATAATAAAAATCAAACAGGCACCGGCAGATCCCCCGTTCAAATCGGGGAGGCGGGATACACTAAAAAATGGCGCATGGTGTTAGAAGGTTCACGAGCTTGGCTCTTGGAATAATCATTGCCGATACAACGCTTAGATATGTAGCGCCTGCATTTGGCATAAATGTGCCTTTCACCTCGAACGAGCTGATATTTATCGTGGTGGGTGCGGTGTTTACGGCTTTCGTTGCAGATGTAGTTTACAAGAAATCGTATCAAACCCTTGAAGAGAAGTATGAGGCAGAGAGTAAGGTTATCTCCAAGCAGTTATAGTGAGTTTATTTATCAAACTACTAATGTTAAATTTATCTAAGAGGTGGTAAAATGGAGGCATATGTATTGATAAAAACCACTGGTGGAAAGGCCAGAGATGTTTTGAATAAGATCCGTGCTATGGACGGTGTGAAAGAGGCTAGTGGGACATATGGGTCATTTGACATAATTGCGAAAATGGAGGCAGAAGATCTTGCTAGTTTAGTGGTTGACGAGATAAGAAAATTGGATGGAGTAGTAGATACAAACACACTAATCGTAGCACTTTAATATTTATTTTTTGCCCCGGTAGAAGGGGCAGACCCACCCTTTCTTTAAAAAAGAAAGGGTGGACGGAAAAAAACACAAGACATGCCCCGGTAGTGTAGTGGACTATCATGTGAGCCTGTCGCAAACTTTTAAAAAAAATTTGATCAAAAAAAGTTTGCAGTTAGCTTGCGACTCGGGTTCGAATCCCGACCGGGGCGTATATAAAAAGGTTCATATCCCTCCCCGACCACTAGTCGATTGGGGTTGAATAATATATACGTTTCGTAGACTTGTGAGACCTGAAAAAAACGTATCCCTTGGAGGTAAATAAAATGCCTGCAAGGGCGGAAAAACACGACAGGGATATACATAAACGACAGCTAAAATATGATAGGGCCTCGGAGGCCTTGGCCGCTTCTGATATATCTGATGAGAATCGGCAGCGTATTCTGGCCTTTATCCGGCATAAGAAGATCGCCGAGAACATCGGCATAGCGCGGCAGACCAAATACCTGCATTATCTGCGTATTATGGCTGAGCTTTTACGGAAGAACTTTGACGAAGCGTCTGCCGAGGACATAGAAGACCTTTTGGAGAAGGCCTACTGTCGCCCTGTTAAGCGCGGCGAGACGATTAAGGAGGCTTCGGCATCTACTAAGCGGGATATCGCCGTTATCTTGAAGACGTTCTATAGGTGGCTTAAGAAGAAAGACAATCCCGATGAGGTTGCTTGGATTAAGCCAATTAAGGTGGAACATCCTATCCTTGGCCCGGATACCCTTGTTTCCTGGCAGGACATAGAGAAAATGGCTAAGGTTTGTCAGAACTTGAGGGATGAGGCTTTTCTGAGGGCTTTGATGGAGTCGGGTTGCAGGATAGGCGAGCTATTATTGCTCAGGATATGCGATCTTGAGCCGAGGGGCAAGGCTGTGGTCATTCGGCTACGCCATAGTAAGACCCAACTTCGGAAGATCTTACTTGTACGGTCCGCAGGATACCTTATGCGGTGGAAGAATAACCATCCATATAGGGATGATCCTGAGTATCCTCTCTGGATTGATTTGCAGAAGCATAAGCAGCTCACATATGCTAGTGCTTCTTATATTCTGAGACGTCTGGCTAAGCGGGCAGGCCTGAAGAAGCATATCCACCCGCACCTTTTCAGGAAGTCGAGCGCTACCTACTATGCCCGTTATCTGAGCCCGAGTGAGTTGAAGGCCCGTTATGGCTGGAAGCAGTCCAGTAAGATGTTGGATATCTACCTGCACATTGACGACGAGGACGTTAATCGGCATATTCTCCAGATCGAGGGCGTTGAAGATACAGATAAACCTAAGGTGGAGATGAAGAGCTGTCTGTCTTGTGGTACCTTGAATCCTGCCACTGAGGAGAATTGCTGTTTCTGTAATGAATTATTGGATGAGGGGAAGTATTATCGTCAGAAGCAGGTTATGGGTATAGTAGATAGCCTGATCCGGGAGCGGGCTGGCGGCTATGAGAGGCTCTTTGGAGAAGTGATACCTAGTCCATCGCTGTAAGAATTAGACTAAGAGGGGAGGGCTTCTCTTAGCCCTTTATCCCCTCCTTGTTCCGTATCCCTTTTTTTCTCTTGCAAGAGCCTTAACGCCGCCTCCCTGTATAGCGGAGGCAGCTCATCCAGTATCCGTGGGTCTTTGTTCACTATCCTGCGCAGTTCCCGCAGCCTGTCTTTGTATCTGTCTTTCAACCTGTAGAACATAGGTAACGAATGAACTTGTCACTTCCTGACGAGACTATGTTAAGGGAGATACACACGTGGACACATGACTATAAAAAAGAGCAGATTTTACAGCCAGAAGGGCATGGTACCTTCAAGGTTCTTTGGTTTGATTCCTCTCAGAGCCAGATAAGAGATTCTGTCGCTGTAATGAATTGTGACAGGAAGACGTGGAGGCCTTAATGAACCGTAATGTAGTAGAGTTAGCGATAAGATCGAGTGGATTGCCTGCTCTATTGTGAATGGCTTTTCTGTTCGTATATGAAGGGGTTGTGGAGTTGCGTTCTGGAAAGGCGGCAGTGTGGAAACTAGAAATGCTTCGTTATCACTAAGCTTAAATGCAATTCCTTTTATGGGCTGATGCGTCCTTCCCCCACTTTTTGCGTATATCCTAGGCGTCCCTGTTTTTATCACTTCAACTAGGTAGAATTTAGCGCCTATCTTCTGAGCCCAATTCTTTAGCGCTTGTTTTTCGTCACCACGAAAGTAGCCATCTCGTTGTACCACAACTTTTTTACCTTGAAACTCTGAAGCCGGGAACAAGCTCTTTAGCACGTTATCGGGGATTGTCTCTCCTTCCAGGGGTGAGTCGTGTATTACATACCGCAGGAATTCACCATCACTGAAGTAGATTCTTGCTATTGCTGTGGCATTCATACTGCCTGGAAGTCTTTTCTTACGCTCGCGTGCTATGTCTATCCCAACAACCAGATCTGCATATGATAGCGGTTCCGATAGGATAAAGGGTATATTGCCCGTCTTTCCGAGTACGCCGAGGATTATATTTCCTAAAGCGTATTTGTTTGATAATGTCGACTTGTACACTAATTGACTTGCAATACCCTGACCAACTGTCAATGACTTGAAATGGTAGTATGTTCCGTATTCCTCATCTTCTTCACTGCATTCGTCTGGAAAGAAAGCGAGTATTATATCAAAGCTAATTCCTTGAATAACGGATATCGCTCTTTCCAGTTCTTCTCGCGAAGAGTCCGATGCTTTTTCCTCCAATACAAAGTTAATCTCAAATCCTATTTGGTTCAAATTTTGTTTTAGACTGGAGCAGAAATCAGATATGGACACTGAACCAAGAGCATTGAGAATGGCTACTTGAATAGGTCTGTTGTTGAAAATAGCAGAAGGCTTGTATATCCCATTGTCCAGAAGTTTATACCATAGGGATCTGTCGAGAGGCACTTTGTTGCCTCCCCCAAGGAGCAGTGAGGGGACAAATCCTACATCATCGGGTGACAGAAATCTATTTGGATGAGTATTGGAGTTGTATGGTTCAAGCAATATTCTTCGGTCGATGGCAAGTTGCGAGATCTCATTAACAATGGACGCACGAATACTTGGTTCAATACGAAGCGTATTTAATGCTTGCTTGGAGTTTATTCTAAATTTCTTGAAATCATGGTTTCGGACTATTATGCGTAATGCGTTTAGTACATACTCATAAGAACTCCGTCCAACCTGCACGCTTACTGTTGGGCTTTCATCATCCGCTTGCTCAATAGCTTCTTTGGTAACTGGGTCTTGAGTTAATAACAGCAGCCTCTCCCTCTGTCCCTTTGCAGATCCACCGACATCAATTATTTCACCTTTCAAATCCTTATTTCTGTCGGCTACCCATAAGCCCTTCAAGTCATTGACGTTACCTAGGGTTTTGGCATATTCATCCAAAGTTTGTTTGTATACCAGACGAGAACGCATTGAAATCGAAACAGCAGGTTCTCCTTGAATAACCCACCCACGTTTTTCAAAAACCCGTTCTACATAGGCGGCTTCCAAATCCTTTTTGTGTTTGTCGAGAATGGTTTTTATATCAAAAAGCAAATCGTCAAGTAAACCATACGCTATGAAATCGGCCTGTGCTTGGGGTAATGGATGCCATCCGTTATCCTGCCTAACTGCCCTTAAAGCCCCGTATATGTCTCCATGTTCCTGCCACAATTGTTTAAGCAAGTCATTGATTCTTCCCTCTTCTTGGGGGGAGTCAGTCACTATCCTGCTACATGTCCATACCCAATGTCCTGGAAATTGTTTCCTAAACCGATAGGAGAGCTTGCCGCCTACTTTATTTCTGTCGCCACCATGGATGTCGAGGGCATAGGCATAGAGTGTTGGCATGGAGTCAAGGTTTACAGGAAACACTTCAGTAAAGGTTTCTAGATTATTTCCATCCATCATTTTGTGTTTATTCATATGAGATATTCCCTCCCGGTTCTACTCGCGCCACACTCCACTCGTAGCTTCTTTTTTTCACCGTTTTTTCCACATTTTTCTGCATTGCTTTCAGGTCCTTTGCATTAGTGTTCTTGCAAAGAAACATTATGTCCTCTACTTTACCCTTGTTGTTCATACCATCAAAAACTATGAAATCTACGGGGTGGAGGACCGCTTTTATATCGTATGGGTTGTAATTGAACTGGGATAGTCCTCCTTCAAGCGATTCTCTTATGAGTATATCCACCTTTTTCCTTCCACGTTCAGCGGCTTTTTCCCTAATCGACTTCTCTTTTTCTTCAAACTCTTCCTCTTTTTTCTCCAACGCCTTGACCTTCAACTCATAGCTGTCCAGCCAAGTCTTAGGAGCTCTGCCCTTGTATCTAAGGTGCAGGTCACCTAAACGGTATATTTCTCCGCAGCATGGGCATACACAGAGAATCGTCCTGAACGCTTGGAATGTGCCTAGTATCTGGTTCATTCGTACCACCCAAAGCTAACATCTCTATCGGCTATCGCGTCCCTGATTAAGCGTTGATGCTTATTCAGTCTCGAAGCCCCCGTTTTAATCTCCATGAATGTGAGAGAATTAATTTTACCTGAGGTGAGCCCGTTAAACACTATCATATCTATGGGCTCGAACAAAGGCCTACAGTCAGATAATGGAGTGCAAAAACCTTTGCATGCAGGCATGATCTTTTCCAGACATTTGCCGACACCAACCTCAATAGCCTTTTTTTCCGCTCCTTTATCCGCGCTGATCTTTCGTTTCTTAAGTTCTTCCAACCTGAGGTTCAAACTGTCTATCCAATCTAGTTTTATCTCTTCAGCGGCTTCTGGGAATTTGCCTGTGCCATCGAAGAGGATTGCCGCGGACAATTTGAATTCTCTCCCACACGGGCACTCCGCGTATAGGTCGGATTTCTGCAGCTGCCCTATCACTGACTTTGAATCCATTTTTACCTAACCTTGATTGTCGGATAACGATCCTTTATGAATTGATGAAAGTACTTGCCATATGAAGCGGCACCCATGAGGTTTGAGTATATACTCTGTGGTACGCCAGTATACTTGTAAATGCCTCCAGAATTAAATTCAACCTCAAGAATCCTTGAGTCTTCATCATATCCAACTGACTTCAGATCGGTAGATTTAACTGGTTTCCTATCCATTTACACCACCTTAATAACCCTTCTCCTTCATGCGTTTGTTAACACTCTTTCTACTCTTCTTGACGTTAGCCACAACACGTCCGTACTTGTCTCTGGCGACTGGATCAATAATGACTTTCTGACCCCCAATCAAACCCCTCAAGGTGTTTGTTGCCTTCCTACCCCCCTGAAAGCGTTTCTCGGGGGCATTGACTCCGGCGAGCCGTACAAACCGGCTTTCACCAACTCTCCTGGCGACTTCAAATGTGTCTCCATCTACAACCCGCTTAACGGTTCTTCTTGGTTTGCTCATTTTACATCATACCTCCAATTTATTTAAAGTACAATGCGATAACAAACTCAGTCCACCGCCTTCAAGCAGCAGAGCCGCTGGTCCCGTTCCGATGCCCAAGCTTGTAATCTGCATAGTAATATAATATAGGGATAATCCTTTATAAATGAAAATCATTCTCAATAATGAAATAAGCTTTTATACTTGAATTCCGAATAGTAACATATGGACGAAATAACCCATATAGTGCCCGTAGGCCACACGCCAGAGACATTGATTGACAGTCTAAGACGTTTCCCCGTGAATCGGGTAGTTTTTATACTGGTGAACAAACCCGAACTTGGGTCTGAGAAGAAGGCCAGGTTGGTTGCAGAGAAGGTCAAAGAGGCTCTTGGTACGATTCCCTGCGAAGAGATTTATGTCGATCCAGAGGACATGTTCTCTGCCGCAATGCTCATCGCACGAAAGATCAACGAGGAGTCCACTTCAAGAAAAATCAAAGTCAATCTTTCCGGCTCATTGAGGACGATCGGTATCGCATCATATATTGCTACATTACTGACAGGAACTGAAGCATATGTCGGGGTACCTAAATACGAAAAGGACAATGCAGTAGGTATAAGCGAAATCATAGATATACCGTTAATCCCAATCAAAGAATTGTCCCCCGGCAAGGTAGACATATTAAATGTCATTGGTGAGTCAGAAAAATCACTAGATGGCGTTATTAACCAATTAAATCCAAAATTAAAACCAGGTAGCTCGGAATACATAAACGAGAAGTCGCGCATTAGCCATCATTTGAAAGATTTAAGGAAAGATAAGTTCGTTGAAACAGATAAAGACGGAAGAAACCTGAGGATAACCCTCACTAATCTTGGTGAACTTTATCTGTTAAAGAAGATATAGAATGACTTCACTTACATTCTATGGCGGCGTGGGGGTGGTTGGTGGAAATAAAATTTTGTTGGAAGATGGGGACACCCGTGTTTTTCTTGATTTTGGACTGGACTATAACCAATATGGGAAATATTTTGAGGAATACCTAAAACCGCGTGTTGGTAATGGGTTGGGGGATTTTGTTGAATTGGATTTACTGCCATCTCCAAATAAACTCGAAGGTTTTTATCGTTCTGACCTATTGGAGATCAACAGATCCCCAGTTCACAAAGAGGTTAACTTCGATGGGATTTTAGTTTCACATTGTCACTTCGACCATACTGCGAATATTAGTTTTGTTGATGAGAGGATACCTGTTTATGCGAGTGAAATCACAATTGGCATGATAAAGGCAGTACAGGAATGCGGTCACGGAAATTTTGATAGTGAGATATACTCCTACAAAAAGAGACCTATTGTCAGACGGGGTGAACCACCAATTGAACGAACATGGAGAACAGTGCCTTCTGGGAAAAAATTTAAGGTAGGTGACATCGAAGTAAAAGCTTTTCCTGTTGATCACTCGGTTCCCGGGGCAATGTGTTATGTTTTATACACTTCAGAAGGCGCTATTTTTTATACTGGGGATATACGGAACCATGGAGCGTTAAGTCATCAAACCAAAGAAGCCCTTGATGCCTTAGAAACAGAGGATATCGACCTCATGTTATGCGAAGGTACGAGAATAAGAGAAGCTGATGAACAATCCGAGAAACTAGTCAAAAAACGCTCAACTGAGATAATCAACAAGTGTAATAACTTGGTAATCGCAGACTATGCCTTCAAGGACTTAACTCGTTTCAAAACCTTTTATGAGATAGCGAAGGAGACAGGTAGAAAACTCGTAATAGGTTTAAGAGACGCATATATCATAAAGGAAGTGAAATCATTGGTCGACCTACCCGAACTTGCGGATGATAATCTCCTTATATACCTCGATAAACGGGGTTCTGGAACCTTCTGCGATAAAGACTATAATAAGAAGTGGATGAAATACATCATTTCACAGGACAATAAAATAACGAGCGAAGAAGTTCAAAAATCCCAGGGAGACGTAATAATCCGCCTTAGTTTCTACGATTTCAACGATCTGGTAGATATAAATCCTTCTCTGGGAAGTGAATACATCCATTCAATGTGCGAGCCCTTCAATGAAGAAATGGCAATAAGCGAGGAGAGAATGAAAAACTGGCTTGAAAGATACAGACTGCCTTACAGATATGTCCACTGTTCAGGGCACGCAAACAGACCACAACTTGAAGAAATAGTCCAGAGAGTAAACCCGCGCACCCTCGTACCGATACATACTGAATACCCAGATCTGTTCAAAGAATTCCACGACAACGTACAAAAACCCGAAAAAGATAAAAAAATAGAGTTGAGATAGGATGAGGATTAAAGCAATACTATTTGATTTGGATAACACCCTTATAGACTTTATTAAAATGAAGAAAGAAGCATCCCAAGCTGCAGCTTATGCTATGGCAGAGGCTGGATTAGAAGTTGATAAAGATGCGTTGGCTGAGAAGCTTTTCAGATATTATCTGGAATACGGGATTGAGTCCGACGACGCTTTCGAGAATTACTTGTTAAAAACATTCAGAAAGGTGGAGTATAGAGTATTAGCTGCAGCAGTCAATGCTTATCTTAACGAAAAGTACCTTCATCTAGATCCTTATCCCGGGGTCCCAGAGACTCTTGAAGAAATCGTGGAGAAGGGCTTAAAAATAGCAGTTGTATCTGATGGGCTGCGCCTTAAAGCCTGGATGAGATTAAATGCCGCAGGCCTAGACAAATACTTTGACACAGTAGTCGCCTACGAAGACACAGGCAAGAAAAAACCTAATCCAGAACCATTCATCACAGCATGCGAAAAACTTGGCGTTAAACCTCAAGAGTGTCTAATGGTGGGTGATTGGCCTGAAAGAGACATAGAAGGAGCTAAGGCTGTGGGTATGAAGACTTGCTGGGCAAAATATGGTAGTCAGAAAGCTTATGGAAATGCAGATTATATTCTTGAGACGAGTAAACAGATATTGGAGGTAGTAAATAATGGTTGAGACTACTGATATTCACGCTAAGTATCTTGAGGAAAAACAGGGTGGGATTTGGAAAAACTACGACCGGGAGGCTCAGGCGATTAATAAGAAACGAGACCTATTAATAGATAATATAGAAACTTGGCTGGAGCAGAAAATCACGGTAAATAAGATCTTCTCAATAAAATGGAGGTTGACTTAAAGTGGCTGACGAAATACCAAAAATGGATTTAAAATCCAAAGACATTACGGAGGAACAAAAACAGAAACTAAAACAATTATTCCCTGAAGTCTTTACAGAGGATAAAATAGATTTTGAGAAGCTAAGACAAACACTAGGGGAAGAAATAGAAGACGAAAAAGAACGTTATGAACTATCTTGGGCGGGAAAAAGCCAATGCATTAAAGTAGCCCAGGAACGAACAACCGCCACACTAAAACCCTGCCGGGAAGAATCAGTCAACTTTGACACCACCGAAAACCTCTTTATTGAAGGAGACAACCTCGAAGTCTTAAAATTACTCCAAAAGTCATATAGCCAGGATGGGGGAAAGATAAAGATGATATACATCGACCCCCCATACAACACCGGCAACGACTTTGTATACAATGACAAGTTCGGGGAGGAACTACAAAACTATCTTAAACTCACAGGCCAGACAGATGAAGAAGGTCGAAAACTAACAACCAACACCGAAGCAAGCGGAAGATACCACAGCAACTGGCTGAATATGATGTATCCAAGACTAGTTCTGGCAAAAAACCTACTACGGGAGGAGGGGGTGATATTCGTTTCCATAGATGACCATGAAGTGGATCACTTAAGACAGATAATGGATGAAATTTTTGGTGAAGAAAATCATCTATCGACCTTAGTTTGGGATCTGAGAGGGGGTACATCTGCGGGGCACTTCACACGCGCTCATGAATATATCCTAGTATATTCGAAAAACAAGAACCTTCTACCCAATTTCCCTGCATCAGATAATAGCCCCATTACAGGAAGAACAACAATTCGCCCTACTAAAGTAAATCCAATAACTCAAATAGAATTTCCTGCTGGAATGAGATTTGAGGGTAGAGATGCGATTTTTTCGGGGATAATTGGAGATGCAGAACCTGTAAGAATACTAAGCGAAAAGATGATATTTGAGAACGGAAAACTTAAATATGGGGTAACGTTAGAGTCTGCTTGGAGGATGAGAGATCAAATGATTAATTGGATTGGTGGCAAAGAGACCTTTGATTCAAAGGGTCAAAAGGTTTTAGAGATATATTTCAACGAGAAAGGCATACCTTGGTACAAAAAAGAACGAGGATTTATTAACCCGAAATCAGTGGTCAGGACGGGTAGCACAAAGGAAGGGACATTAGAGTTAGAGGATATATTCGGAACACGCGTAATACAATTTCCAAAACCATCTAGTCTAATTAAATACTTAGTGGATATACCCACAATACAAGATAGAGATGATATAACACTCGATTTCTTCGCTGGTTCTGGCACTACTGCTCATGCAGTTCTTGATTTGAACAAAGAGGATGGCGGTAACCGCAGGTTTATTATGGTTCAATTACCTGAGCCTACTCCTGAGGATTCTGAGGCTCTGAAAGCTGGTTATGATACTATCGCAGATATTGGTAAGGAGCGAATTAGGAGGGTTATTAGAAAGATAAAGGAAGAGCAGAAAACAGATCAGAAAAAGTTAAATGAGGAAGAAAAACCACCTCATGACCTTGGTTTTAAAGTCTTCAAGCTGGATAAGTCTAATTTCAGGATCTGGGATGTTTCCTCTGATGAGTTAACTCAGTCCACCCTCTCTGAGCATGTTGAAACAGTTGAAAAAAGTTCCACCCCAGAAGACTTGTTATACGAACTTATCCTGAAAGATGGGCTTGAACTGACTGAGAAAATCGAGGAAAAGGAACTTGCAGGAAAGAAAATATACGCCATTATGGATACCATGCTCATTTGTTTGGAGAAAGAGTTAACTCTTGAACTAGTTAGAGAAATGGCTAAATTGAAGCCTTCAAGGATTATCTGCTTGGATGAAGGATTCAGAGGCAATGACCAATTGAAGTCTAATGCAGCTAAGATATTCAGCGACCTCGGGGAACAGGTTATATTCAAGACAGTATGAAGATGGCTTTAAAGTTAAAGTTTGATCCGAAACTGGACTATCAGATAGATGCAGTAAACTCGATAGTGGATGTTTTCGAGGGTCAAACACCAGAGCAGGCTGAATTCCTGAGGGAATTCACTAAAAAACCTACGGAATTGCTGGAATACCAGGTCATAGGGAACAATCTTATACTGGATGATGAGGCTCTATTGAAGAATGTTAGAGGTATTCAGGATAGAAATGATTTGCCTCGTTCAACCCAACTTAATGGAATGAATTTTAGTGTGGAGATGGAGACGGGAACAGGAAAAACCTATGTCTATTTGAGAACAATTTTTGATTTGAATAAAAAATATGGGTTTAAAAAGTTTGTGATAGTTGTCCCTAGTATTGCGATAAAGGAGGGTGTTAAAAAGAGTATCGAAATAACACGGGAACATTTCAGAGAACTCTATGATCGAAAACCGTTTGACTTCTATATATATGATTCAAAGAACGAGACCGACATAAGGAAATTCGCTACAGCAAACACCATACAAATCCTGATCATAAACATTGATGCATTTAGGAGAACACTGGATAGCGTTGGTGATGAATTAAAAGCAAATATCATACACCGACAACGAGAAAGCTACCACGGAAGAAAACCCATTGAATACCTTCAGGCAACCCATCCCATTGTGATAATCGATGAGCCTCAGAGTGTGGATAACACGGAAAAGGCTAAGCAAGCTATTGAAACACTTAATCCATTATGCACGCTCAGATACTCTGCAACACACAGGGACACATACAACCTAATGTATAATCTAAATCCGATTAAGGCATATGATCTCAGGTTAGTGAAAAAAGTCGTAGTATCCGCCTTAACAGATGAAGCAGATGCCAGCAACGCTTATGTAAAACTGAATAAAGTCGACCATTCCAAAGGCATCAAAGCCAATTTAACCATTTTGAAAAAGACTCGTGGGGGAATAAAGGAAGCAAAAGTAACTGTTAAGCGTAGCGGGGAGGACTTATATACCCCTTCAGGGGAGTTGGACTCATATAAAGACGGATACATCGTAAACAATATCAGTGCCGAGCCTGGAAATGAATATGTTGAGTTTACAGTTGGCAGATTATATCTCGGCCAGTCCTTTGGAGGTCATAAAGAGGAATTATTGAAGGCTCAAGTTCAAGCTGCAATTCAGGAGCATTTGGATAATGAGTTAAGGTTAATCAACAAAAACCTGAAAGTCTTATCTCTTTTTTTCATAGATCGTGTTCACAATTACAGGTATTATGATGAAGAAGGCAACAAGGTCAAGGGCAAATTTGCCATATGGTTTGAAGAAATATTTAATGAACTCATCAAGAAACCCCACTACAAACCTCTGTTAGAAAAATATTATTCAGATGTCGAAATAGATAAAATCCATGACGGTTATTTCGCCCAAGATAAAAGGACTGGGCAGTGGAAGGATTCTAAAGAATCAAGAGGGGGTCTAGGGGGTAAAACTCAGGCTGATGATACAGCCTATGACTTGATAATGAAGGATAAAGAGAAACTACTGTCTTTTGACTCCCCCCTAAGATTTATTTTCAGCCATTCAGCCCTCCGTGAAGGTTGGGATAACCCAAATGTCTTCCAGATATGCACATTAAACGAGACCAAATCAACGATTAAAAAAAGACAGGAAATAGGTCGTGGTCTGCGTCTTCCTGTGGATCAAGAGGGAGAAAGGATAAAAGACGACCAGATAAATCGTTTGACCGTCGTCGTAAACGAAAGCTATAAGGAGTTCATTAAAACACTTCAAAGTGAATTTGAGGAAGATGGAATCAGATTTGGAAGAGTTGATGAAGCCTCATTTAAGAAGATATATGATTTTGATAAACGCCAAACCTTAGACATAGAGACTTCAAGGAAAATATTTGATACATTACAGGATCAGGGATATCTAGATAAAGAGGGAAAAATCACCGATAAATTCGACCCAGAAGATAAAGATTTTAGGCTTAATCTTGGCGGAGAATTGGAAAAACATTCTGAAAAAACAGTCGATATTCTTAAATCATACACTCTCAGTAGCAGAGTTGTTAATAAGAAGCGAGTAGAACGTGTAAAACTTAAAAAAGAATGGCAATTAGACGATAATTTCAAAGAGCTATGGGATAGAATAAAACAAAAGACTACCTACTCACTTGAATACTCCACCTCTGATTTGATTGAAAATTCAGTTGAAAGGATAAAGGATCTCGATAAGATAGAGCCAATAAAAATTAGGGTTGTGAAAGCGAAAACAGAAATAACTAAGGGAGGTGTCGAATCTGAAGAAATTTATGTTGGAGAAATCGGGATAGACTATTCTTCCGTGAAATTACCTGATGTACTTACCTATATCGACCGTAAGCTTGATTCTAAAATAACACGTCACGCAATTTCTGAGATATTGATTAATTCGAACAGGTTAGATGAATTCAAGTCAAACCCTCAAAAATTCATGGATGAAATATCTGACTCAATTAAGTATGAACTAAACGACCTCATAGTGAAGGGCGTTAAATATGAAAAAATTGCTGGAGAAGAATATGAGATGAGGCTTTTTGAAGAGGGGGAATTAAAAGAATTTTTTGGTAGTTTCGTAGAATTACAAAATCCTGAAAAATCACTATACGACAAGATAATATATGATTCAGAAACAGAGAGAAAATTCGCAGAAGCACTAGATAAAAGAACAGATATTAAATTATTCATAAAACTACCCAGCTGGTTCAAAATAGACACCCCCGTTGGTCTCTATAATCCTGACTGGGCTATAGTAAGACAACCGCCTGGAGAAGAAGAAAAACTATACCTTGTTAAAGAAACAAAAGGATCAAAAAACTATGAACAATTAAGAACGATTGAATCTTATAAAATAAAATGTGGGAAAAGACATTTTGATACAATCAATACAGGAATAAAGTTTGGTGTCGCAACAACTCCAGGAGAAATCATTTAACAATACATTCTCGCAATTTCGACAAGTCTTTTCCCGTCTAGTATTTAGTTCATGCACTTATATGCACAAAAAATCAGGTCGGAATGAATTCATTTAGCCTTCAACTATTCCCTATCAACCACAACCCTTAGAACCTTGTATTAACTATAAGTAATCCTCTGGTGCCCTGTCCTCTGTTTTTAGTTTATGCTTTTTGCCTTTATGGATTAAACGAACATTTTCAGAAGGCAATCTTGGTGTATTACCAATTTCTCTGCCGTTGTAGTTTGGTGAATACTTGTAGATAAGTATCTTCTCTGCCAATTCAATATCGTCTTCCCATGATTCCCAATCATCCTCTTCAGAGTGTCTTTTTGGATTATAAACTCTCCCAAGGTAAATTTGAATATTCTCCTCCTCACTTAGCCACTTCCTTCTATGCTCTTTGAAGCGATTAGAGAAAGTCTTACCTGTTGTTTTTCCGATATACAGTAGGGTATCGTCACCATTCAGAATATGTTTTCCGTATATCTGATATAAACCATAATCATTTCCATCATAGTCTGGACTCTTTCCACCATCTGTTTTTTCCTTGATAATCTCCTCTAGATCTAGAGGACCCTCCCATTCTATCTCTATTTCAGGAATAGTCATACTTCACCACCTCCTTGTTTATCTAAAGGAATCAACCCAATAAATAGTTGTTATCCATGTGGGTTTATTTAGACAAAAAGGAATAAAATCTTTTATATAACCTTCTTGATTTTTTATTCAGATAAAAGTAATATCGTTTAGGATAGCACTCCTAGAGGGGGTAAAAAAAGAGGATGGCACAGGTATATGGGCGCCCAGGTGCAGAAAAACAATTACTACGCGAGTATCCACATATACGGAGTTTCTCAGATATTGGCATTTCTCTATCGGCTTTAGAAAAAAGATTATCTAAAGAAAAGAAAGATTTCTTCCGTGATCTACCTAAAAGGATAACCAATGAAAAAAACAAGCTAAAGGCGATACAAGAAAAAAAAGATAAAACAGAAAAGGGATGGAACTATAGAAAAAAGCAGATAAAGGAGGATATCAAAGAGAAAAAGAGGGAACTCTTTAAGGAACATAGAATTAGCTCCCTATTCTGGATATTGGTAGGTTATGTGAATATAGTCTTCACACAAATTAAGAGTTATAGGGAAATATCTGCAATTAAAAAACCAATAAAGGAACAAACAGATTGGGTTATGCGGCTGGAAAACGATCCAAATAAGGTATTTCAGGAGTTCCATAAAGAAGAAATTGATGAGTTGAATAAACTGAAAGCTATTAAGGCAACTAAGGAATATGCGGGGGCATACGGCGAACTCAAAGTCCTCAAACAACTGAAAAAACTAGACAACAGTTTCCATGTTTTATGTGATGTATATATTGAGTTGAGAAAATATGTCCTATACCGGAAAAAAAGGAATCTTAAGTCTGCCCAATTCGACTTCGTTGTAGTAAGTGAAAGGGGAGTATTCCCTATAGAGGTTAAAAACTGGGGGGAAACTACCGTAATAAACAATTCAGATTTCACCCCGCACGAACAAGTAGATAGAGCCGGACGCGTCCTTTACATATATCTAAAAGGTAAATATCGACCCAGAAGACCGCCGAAAATAACAAAACTCTTGATCTCCATTCAAAACAACTTGAGATATGATCCTAAATATAAAAGGGTATTAATACAGAATGTTTCAACGATAAAAGAATTTTTGCGCAGACAACCCAATACCCTATCCACCGCTGATGTAGACAAGGTCACATGGATACTAAAAAGAAGACTGAACAAATAATTATATTTAAATTTGAGAGCGGTTTAAAAAATGCGTAAGGAAAAAAGACGGAAGTATTGGGATATCTGCAAATTATGCGATAAACAACTATTGTCTAAAGATAAGGCATACCATCATTGGCATTATGGTGCTAATCGAAGGCATGAAGGGATCTACCTTTGCAGAGCCTGTCATAGTTATATCCATAATGGACTAACCGCGCTTGAACAAAAAGAAATGGCCAGGGATGTATTAGGTATTGATAATTGGAGAGCGCTTGCAATTCCTCGAACAATTATATTAGATGAAAAGAACCATCCGAAGAAATATATGAAGGATAAACCTTTTAATTACGTATCTAACCGAGTTAATTATGTTCTAAAAGCCTCGGTTAGGGAGAATGAATTCCAGAAGTATTTAATAGCCTACGATAATAACTTTCCAAATGAAATCCCCTCATGGATAATCCAAAAATTAAATCTAAAGTTTAATAAGTTTCAGAGTCCCTCAATTTCATCATTCAGTATTACCTTTGGATATGAATAACTACTATTCGTCTATCTCGTCCTCCAATACTGCCAAAATTACTAACATATTGTAATTTTTTTAATCAAGAGATCAATAAAATAAAAAATGCCCATCAATTATTACCCTATCACTCACATACTTGGAACCTTATATCAGCTATAAATCCTCTGGTGCTCTGTCCTCTGTTTTTAGTTTATGCTTTTTGCCTTTGTGGATATACCACTTAATTCGACAAGTCTTTTCCCGTCTAGTATTTAGTTCATGCACTTATATGAACGAAAAATTAAGCTGGAGCATAAGAGGGCTATTATCCATTCTTTTTCGCCTTATCTGGCGACTTTCCCGGATGAGATACCTAGATATGTGATCAGCAAGTATCTTCCTCCAGCCACTTTGAGAAAAAACTGCGGAGGCAAGAAACTGATTCTTGATCCATTCTGTGGATCTGGAACTACTCTGCTGGTTGCTGCGGAAATGAATACTAAGGCGATTGGAGTCGACTTCAACCCGATGGCAGTCATGATATCTAACGCTAAATGCTGTCAGTTCAACAGTAGAGACCTTGAAGACGCAGGGAAGCTACTAAAGAGAGTAGATAGGATTGAGCCGTTTTCTGGCGGAAAAAACATCAATCTGACGATTAACTTAGAGAGAATCAAGTACTGGTATCATTCCAAAGTAGCGGAAGACCTCTACCGGCTATTGGATAAGATACGGAAATGCGGAAACGAGAAGGTCAGAAACCTAGCTTTGGTGGTATATGCAGTAACGTTGAGAGCATGCAGTTACGCCGAAAACGATACACTGTCGAGGGCACGGAAAACCCACACAATAATTGAGGCTTCCAGAATAAACGCATTCAAAGACTTCGCGGAGAGATTCAACAAGGCCCTGAAACTGAAGAAAAAACAGAATCTTTCGGTGACAGACAACATAGCAATTCAAGGAGATGCAAAGAACCTGATCTTTGACGATGAACTATTTGACTGCATAATAACATCTCCGCCGTACATAGCGAAGATGAACTACTTTGCACCATTCGACTTATTCTATTTGTTCACGGACCAGAAGGTAGAGAGAAAAGACTTCATCAACGGAGTAAACCGGGAGAAATTCTTCGAAGGAATGAAGAAAGCATATGCAGAGATGTTCAGGGTATTAAAGAAAGAAGCTCCGTGCGTTATGGTTGTAGGTGAAAGGGAGACTGAGGGGACGATCCAGTACATGACTGAGGCAGGATTCGGTTTAGAAGAGAAACTGTTCTACGACGTCAAAGGTGGCTCCAGAGGCTTCTTTCATGGTAAAGAAAGAATAAGGGAATACGTTCTCGTATTCCGTAAAAACTAAAAGTTCGGGGTGTGTGTTGCGTCTATCAGGAGTAGCATCCTGTTTATCTCTTCTATGGTCTCTTGTTTCTTTTCGGGTTTTTTCAGGTAGACTTGTATCGTGCCTGAACTGAAGAACAGAATCGACGCCTCATCCAGGTGCACTATCACTCGGTTTGTCATCTCGGGGTTGTAGTCGGCCGAGTACTTCCTATCAAGCAGTTTGTAGAAATTCTCCAGGTTTATCCGCTTCTTCACCCGCCCTTTAAACATCATGCTACAAAGGGTATAATCCACTTCTTTACCTCTTCAACCATATTAAATTCTTTACCGTTGATTTGACTTGTCGAAGTCAGCGGTAGTTGTCTATGTTCTTTTCCACGGTCTCAAGAAACTCCTTCACTTCCTTTATCTTCTCTTTCGTAATCATTATGTCTCCGAAGTTCTCCCACTTGCTGTCTCTTTTCCGGGCCTCCTTTATCCTTATGAAGGGTTCCCCGAACTGGGATACGAAGGTGTCGAGGAACAGTATGTGGTTGCTGTTCAGCTTCACCTTCGTCTGCCACTTTCCGTTGCCGTTGAAGAAGTAGATTATCGAGTTCCCAAGCCGTTCGCTATGCGCTCTTCCAATCGATTCCAGGTAGTCGAGATGCTTCTGGACAGTCGCCCAAGCCAGATTCGTTCCCTCGGAGATCTGGTTTATGGAGGCCCGCTGGTTTTTCGCTAGAAACTGCTCTATCTTCTTTCGCGCCTCATCCTCCACCTGGTTGTGGGTTGGGATTTTCATAGTAATTAATTTGTCATTAGAGTATAAATACTCACAGAAAAAATGAGAGTACTTCCATGAAATCCACAAGTCAATTCAACGCCATATTATTGCATGGAATCAAAACTCTTCACCCGCAAGGTGTGGGACCCGGAAAAAGGCGAATACCTGATTGAGATAGAAAACGCTGAAAAGACACTGGTCGAAACCCCCTGCGGGCAACGTAGAGCAGTTCTTATCAGGGTATGCGACGAACCCTACGTCTGGCTGATCGACCACCGCAGAAAAGAAGGAAAGGAGGCGTCAGAAGGACTAGACAGGGTATTGATGGAAAAGCCCAAGGTCAAAGTCACAGTCGAAGGAGAGAAAGAGAGAACCTACAAGGTAGACCGGGAATGCGGATCCCTAAAGATATCCTTCGCAGTCTGCGTGAACGGAAGATACCATATCCTAAATTCTGAGATTATACCGATAGGAGGTGAAAAATGAAGGGGAGACTCTGGATTACTATGCTTGCATTAGCCCTTCTAGTGCAGTTCGTGGCAGCTGACCTCGACCCGATAACGGACCCGGAAGAAGGCATAGCCATAAACGAATTTCTGTGGAACATCATAAACCTGATCAGGTTTATAGCCGCGGCGGTCTGTGTGCTGGCCCTCTCCTGGGCCGGGCTGGTGATGATATTCGGCCTCTTCGGGGGAAGCGAAAGCCACGCAAGAGCCAAGGAAGTCGCAGGAGCTGCAATACTCGGGCTGATAATAGTTATACTGGCTCCAAGCATAGTAGACTGGATAGTAAACGGACTGGGGGCCTAAACACCCCCTCCCTTTTCCTTCTTAAAAATGAGGCTCAAACACCTTATCCTTCTGGTTTTGATCTCGCAGACGGCGAATGCATTCAACTATACTAATCTCCCGGAGCTGAACCTGACAATAGAAACGCCACCCTACGAAATCGTCTGGGACTACAACATAGACCAGAGCAATGCGGTGGATGAGGTGCCGTTAGAAGTCAAGCCAATAGACGACATGCCCTTCAAGAATGCCTGGATCAAGATAATGGCACTGGAGAAGACAATACACGATACCGAAACAAACATAAGTGTGGCGTCAAGGGAAGGCAGGATTCTGGTTAAATACGACTACATATCTACTTGTCCTCCATCTACCTATGACTGGGACAGGTGCCGTGGCAGGAGATACAAGCTGGTGGGTTGGAATGAGGAACTCAGGATCTACGCCAACGGAGAATATGAAGGAAATAGCAAGATAGAGAGCTACAGCATACCGTGTACTGAAAACACCCTGGAACTTAGAGCCGAATTATACCTTGAAGTCGAATGCAAAAGATACAGCCTTGAAGAATACGAGATAAACGAAACAGAATACTGCGAGGAAGAATACGACGGCCTAAGATACTACGATGGCATAATAGAGGATTCGGTAACCTATCTGACATCTGACATGTATCCTGAGGCCAATCTAACCTTCAAAGCAATAGCAGAAAACCCATTCGAGGCAAGCAAGGGGATACTGACAGTCGAAGCGAAGGCCCCATACTCCAAACTCGAAGCCAGAATAGGGGGAAAATCCCTTACCTACTCGGGAAACGCCTACGACATAGAAGCATATCTGCCAAACTACAACCTGTTAAGGATAAGCACATACGATCTGCCACACATAATAGAATCCAACCTATTTTCAAGGATATACGACATCAGAGACAACACAACAGGAGAGATAAACACCACAATAGAATTCATCCTGACCTATGAGGAAACAAAGAACATATTATCCTCTAAGAACTGCGAGATAACCCTAACGGACCTATTCCAGAACGAAGTCACAATAGAAAATCTGTGCGAGGGCGACTGGAAGCAGACAAAGATCGAGACGGTAACCAACGGCAAAATCTATGCTAACGGAGACGAGATACAAATCAGGGCGGTACTGACGCATGAGGTAAATCCCATAGCAGACAAACAAGTACTGATCTATTATGCAGGAGACGAATTCTCTGGAATAACTGACGAACGCGGGATGGTATTGCTTACGTTCACCGCAGAATATCCTTACAATCGAATAGACGTAATATTTCCTGGAGAGGACCACTATCTCAGCTCATCCAGAACGCTCCTGATAGCCACCACAGGCTCAAGGCTGAATGCCATAATCCTTAGGATACTGCCTCCTCTTCTAATCCTGTTAGTCTCGATCTTTGGAATACAGTATATGCTGCGGTTCGCTGGGGTGGTAAAGTGAACAAGACAATGGCGGTAGTACTAACATTAGCTTTCCTATCCTGTCTGGTCTCGGCCGACTTGATTGGGGACCTGGGAACGGCTCTCGTGGACATCGTATACACTGAAATCTATAATGCCTTCTATGATCTCCTGAGCGGGATGATGGACATAATTTTGGATATGTTGATATGGAATCCCCCGCTGAGTCCAGCATATGACGCATGGAACAGTGTCAGGACAGTGATTACCTCGATATACCTGGTAGTCATAACATTTGCGGGCCTTAAACTCATGACCGGAACCCTTGTCGGAGCAAACGAGAGATCAACGCTGAAGAAGTGGGTAGGAGGCTCGATACTCTCCCTTATCCTGGTAAACATGTCGTTTGCCCTGTACGAGTTCATAATCGAATTCAATGTGGCATTGTCAGCATTAATGTTCCATGAGCCTCCTCTTTCAGGATTCCTTGCGGCAGTCGCAGCGTTCTTGATCTTGATGATACTGTTCACGGGGGTGGTTCTCGTGGTGATCACAATGCTGATAGGCAGGCTAATACTAGTATTAGTTGGAGTGGTTTTCTTCCCGATAGGGATATTCCTCTACTACCTACCTCCAACTAAGAGGTTCGGTAAGCTTATGTGCACGCTGATGATAGCGAATATCTTCATCCAGTTCCTTGAAGTGGTCTGTCTGAGGATTGCGATGGATGCCTTCGGCGCCATGGGCGGGAGCTTTGAGGGAACCATCTTTAACGCGGTATTCGGGATGGCGATGATGATGCTCATGCTCACAGTTCCGATTTTCGCCTACGGATTGGCTACTATAGGTGGTATGATCCTGCACAAGACGACGGAAATCGTAACAAATGTCATACCGATGCCGGTTGAATCCTTCAGGATTCGGGGGAAACAATAATGGCCTACGACATACCCCAAGAACTCAAATACAAGGAAATATTCGCATATGGCATAACCCTAAGGCAGTTCATCTACTTGGCGGTGTTCGGGGTCACGGCAGTAATCATATTCTCCCAGGAAAACGTACCGGATGAGATGGGGGCATTGATAGGCATTGCATTGATAGGCATAGCTGTACTGCTAGGCTTTTTCGACCTCGATAGGAGAATAATTGAATTCATATCTTACCTCAGGACTCCAAAAAACATCACCTTCCTATCTAGGGAAGCGGCCAGATTCTTGCAGATAAAGTATATCCGGGATTCTGCCATAGTGCTCTCAGACGGCACCTTGGTCGGCGTAATAAAAGTGGATGCCCTGAACTTCTCCATCCTGTCGAAAGAACAGAAGAACGCAGTAATATACAACTTCATGAACTTCCTGAATTCCCTTGATTCTAGGATACAGATCATTATGCGGACCGTTGACTTGGACATGAGCAACTACCTCTCAAGCCTTGAAAGGGAGGTTTCAGAGAATCCAGAGGGTAACATAGCTGAATGCTATGGATTCAGAGGATTTCTTGAAGAATACGCCAGAGAAAACAAGGTAACAGA
>Ga0209636_10001155_pt1 | contig 26513 bp, 28 predicted proteins | sample DeeMarSWOR152_54_FD_187464 | JGI IMG/M metagenome (GOLD analysis project Ga0209636, IMG submission 187464) | Marine sediment microbial communities from White Oak River estuary, North Carolina - WOR-1-52-54 (SPAdes) (version 2) | ecosystem: Environmental > Aquatic > Marine > Intertidal zone >...
CCGTCAATATGAGAGGCACTATCAGCCAGATAGCGAATTTTGCCGCCCACTCGGTGAGCTTATCGACGCCGCTCATAACACGTTCTAAAACAGCCACGGTGTGCTTCCTCTCTGCCGCTTGCCCCCCACCCCGGTGGGCTGGGAGTGGGGTGGGGGCAAGCGACCTTTGAGAATCGACTAGAACTGGGGTATCTGGTACTTCTGGTGCAGCTTGAAATCTGCCATGAAATCAAGCTGGCTCTGGTAGACCTCGTCGAAGAACGGGTCTTCCTCACGGTACTTCTTGTACAGGTCATCGGCTACCACGAAGAAATGCTCCTGCAGTGCCTTCGGAATAACCAGCATCGTCAGCTCTCCACTCTCTTCAAGCTCTTCAAAGAATTTGAGCGCCTCGATATCCTTCAAAACCTGATCATTGAATGCCTGTGGCGCAAGGGCGTGCATGACTGCGATATATATTTCCTTGAGGTCATCAGGCAGATTTGCCCAGGATTCATCGTTGATTACCTCCATTTGAGTAGTGGAGGGCTGGTGAATGCCCGGGTTCATGAGGTAATCGCAGATTTCGTAGAAGCCCAACTGCTTATCGGTTACCGGGGTTGAATACTCGGTGGCGTCCAGGATACCCCTCTCCAGGGCGTTGTAGAGCTCGGAGCCGGCGAGGGTGACCACGGAAGCGCCTATCCTGGGGTCCTGCAGCGTCTCGGCCCAGAAGCCCTTGGTGCGGAACTTGACCCCTTTCCAGGACTCCACGGTATCCAGCGGGACCCTGGACCAGCACAGGTCTTCCGGGGTCGATACAAGGTAGTACTCGGCGTGGCCGAAGTTGAAGGGCTCCACGGCTTGCATAAAGTAATCCAGGCCAACCTTGTCCAGCCATATCATCATCGGCTGGGCTATCATCCCCAGCGGTCGCGCCGAAAAGAGCGGTGCCGGGGGTATCTGGCCGATGAAGCTGTGTGGGGTAAAATCGGCTGCATCGATGGTGCCGCTGTTGCAGGCGTCAAAAATCTCTGCCATGGGCATAAGAGCGCCGTCCGGGTGGGACTCGATGATGAAGCGGCCATTGCTCACGTTCTTGATCATCTCGTCGCGCTTGCGTAGGACTTCCTGACCATACTCGGCCTCGGCGTGCATGGTTGATGCCACCCATTTGACCGTTTCTGCGGGCTGAGCTGGAGCCGGAGCTGGGGCTGGGGACGGAGCTGGAGCTGGGGCCGGAGCTGGTGAAGGGGCTGGAGCAGGTGCCGGGGCTGGTGCTGGAGCCGGCGCTGGGGCTGGAGTAGGCGCTGGAGCAGCACAGGCGCCTATCATGGCACCTACAATGGCTAATAACGTGATAAGAGCAACTATTTTTCTGCTACTCAATGATTTTCACCTCCATAATATTTAGTGAGAACTCTGTTCACAAATTCTCCTTTTTGAAAGCGATCACCCCCTTTATTCAGTATTAGAACCCTATGTTTACTTTTTTTCTCTTATTTACTTTAATATATTCCTTGAGCAATATCATGGGCTTAAGGCGCTGGATTTTGCCTGGCTCTTTTCCCACCAGGAACGTAAATCGTCGATACTTCTAATAGAGGTATCGGCATCTTGATAGCCAAGCCGGTAACTGATTAATCTGGCGCCAAGTTTAGCCAGGTCACCTAACAATTTGAGTTTAGCCGGATTAATCATGAATATGGGTACAAGTAAAGCCATTGCCGCCACGGCAGAACCGTTGCTGTCTCTAATCGCGGCCGCAATACCATAGACGCCTTCATGCATACCTTCTGGATTGTAGGATATGCCTGTCTTTCTTACCTGTTCCAAAAGTCGTTTTAACTCCTTTTTGGTAGAGACCGTCTTGCTGGTTACCGGCTTTAGTTCTTCCTCGGGGAACAGCTTGTCGATTTCCTCATCACTTAAATCACTCAGCATGGCGCGCCCCATCGCTGAAGCGTAAGCTGGTCTCATATGCCCAATGGGGACAACATATCTGAAATAGTACTCTGGCTGCTCGTGCGTTATTATTCTGACATACTTTTTATCGAGAACAGATAGCACTACTGCCTCGCCGGTCAATTCATTCAAGGCTTTCATTACCGGCCTGGCCGCGGTAAGTATATTGGTGACACTGGCATATATACTCCCTATAATATACAATTCCGGGCCAATGGTGTACTTTTCCGTTTCCTCATTCCGCACGATAAATCCTTCTTTAGCCAGCGCTGATATTATACGATGTACGGTGCTTTTGGGAAGATCAATCTTACGTGATATCTCGGAGATACCTAATTCTGGTTCGTCCTGTGTGAAGCACTTCAACAGGGACGATATTCTGGAAACCGACCTTGAAACAGAATTACTCATCACATTATATCCAGCATTTAGAAGGTCTCCGGAATCGAAATATTTAATGGAACGCTGTTCTATAACTAAATATGAGTTCCGTATATTCTAATATTAAGCAAGTTTCTTGTCAATATAATTTGATTTCGGGCGAAGTACACTCTTGCTTAGAGTGCCTAAACTCACTATACTACTCCGCAAGACAGGCTGGGCTTAACAACAATGTTTAAGCAAATATTAAGAGCCTGTCTTGGGGGTAAAATGAAGCTTTACAATCACAAAATAAAAGGCTTTGAGATTGAGGCTGGTCATTGTAGCCAAGACTTACGCTTTTCCCGATATTTTCATGGTTACCATATTTGGGGGACAGTGAAATTGCATTTGATATTGGTTTTAACATACCTACGAACCTTACGAGTTTTTCAGAAACCTGCAATTATCATTGGGAATTACGCAATTTGGATGGTGAAATTATTAAAAGGGGTCTCGGACTTTGGCAAGGTGATAGTTACTTGATTATAACAAATAAAGGTTTCCGAAGAAAATTAAAGCGTTGAAATTCAGGCAAATTGCGGGCTTTTGTTTTAAATGATTTGCACCCACACAGAGAATATATTTTATGGGCTAGTTTTTCTAGTAATACATTAAAAACCGATATGTTAAAAATGGCCTCTTTTACAATTGAAGATAGGACAAGCTATCATTTGCAATTGTTTTTGATTTTGTTTACGATTTTTGCCACCTTGTTTTTTGTAGCGTTATTTAGAGGTTGTGGAATGGAGGCGTGATATGAGCTTCATACGTGCTAAAGAAATCCCGCCTGGCTCTGATAACTGGTATGACTACGAGGTAGAGACTATCCACAAAGGTAATAAGGTCATACAGAAACATATTCGGTATATCGGGAAGTCGGCATTACGAGCTTCACGTTCCGACCGCTCTACTAGGGGCTTAGGGATTAGTCCAAAGCCTGATTTAACAGTTTCAGCTAGTGCATTTTTCACCCCCTGGTAATATTGTGGTTGGATTATCTACCACAAAAGCGTGTCTGTCAATATAGGCAAGCATTTGGAAAAGCGATTGAACAAATAGAACAGCGTTGAACGATGGAATCAACTGCTTCAGTGGTTAGCTATTGTAAATCTAGCTTGAAGGTTAGCCATAATCAGGTCTGCTTCTTGTTCGTTCATCTTCAGGGCAATATACTCAGCCAGCTTACCCAATAGTGGAACAGGTACTTTGTAATCTATCGTTAAGGTAACCCTTGTTTTATTCTCCAAAGAACGAACTGTCCACGCTATTGTACTCCTTATATCACCTTTGGTTTCAATAACGAAGAAACGATGAGGGACTATTTGAGTATATTCCCCTGTACCCTCAAACCTCATCCCTAGCATTTTATACACCCATCGGGCGCTGTAGCCACCGTTGGGTAAAGATTGTACATCTTTTATCTCCATCAAGCTAGGCCAAAACTCCGGCAGGTTTCTAGGATCGCTGATATAGCCAAAGATTTTCTCTATAGGTGCTCCTACCCAAACCTCTTTATCAATCTTTGCCATTCTCAATTTCTCCTTTTCTTCATGCCGTATCAAGATGGATTCGGCTGAAATAACAAAGGCACTAGACGCATTGAAATATTCAAAATTTTGTTATGTGATTCTAGTTCTATCTTTAGGAATGTGTCAATACATGTAAAAAGGAACGATATAATAAAGTCGAGGTTTCTATGCCTCGGCTTGGATAGCTTATCAGCGTATTAGATTATTCGGGCTTTTTGCTTTCCCGATAGGCCTTTTTGCCTTGTTTTTGCTTCTCCTCCTGGCTTGCCATAATCTTTTCGACTTTGGCCTTGACTTCAGGTGTTAGGTTTTGAAAAGAAGACTCCAACTTCTTAGCCGATAACCAATCGGCTAACTTGTTTTTAAGTATACCATAATCATAGAGGTGAGATTTGTACTGCTCCACGAGAAAGTCAAACAACTCCTTTCCGGCAAGGAATTTGCCGTCTGCTTTTTTGAATTGATCTAAGAGAACCTTCGGTCCCTCGACCTCAGACTCTGCTTTTTCCCAGGCCATTCTGTCAATCAGGTAATGCTCGATTATTTTCCATAAGGGAAGTGACAATCCTTCGGCTCGATCTTTAATGAAGTTAAACACGGCTGAATTCATTAAATCCTTTAATTGATTTTCGAGTAAGTTCATTGTATCATTTTCGTCTGCCATAGATATGCCCTCCTTAACTCCCTAATTTAATTCTATACACAAATTTCAAAAGTGCAACCTTGAATTACGCTTGTTTAAGCGTGAAATTAAAGTGTTTTAACCGCATTTTGATTTCCTGCCACTTCTTGGTCTATATCCTCTTTTACGCTCAATGCCTTTATTTAAGAAACGAACGTTTTTATAGTATAAAAGTGACTGCTTTGCTCAACGGGAACTACTGTCAAACTCACACGTAGCAACGATGCACCGCGCAGTATACTCAAATATCGTCCATTTTCTCCTGAAGCTATTATGCTGGCAACTCTAACTCAAAAATTTGGTATCTTTTATGGGGCCTCGGCAACAAATATAAAAAAAGCTCAATTTGTATAAGAATCCGTTATATACTAGAATCATGACGTAGTAGATGGACTCAGTCGCTAAGGTTTAATCATGATTAATACACAATCCAAGCGGGTCATAATACAAGGATTTAATGACATATGCTGGCTAAAGTCACATTTCTCGGTGCGTCGCGCAATGTTACCGGTTCCTGCTACCTGTTGGAGACCCCTGATGCCCGTGTATTAGTAGACTGCGGGTTGTATCAGGAACGAAAATATCAAGATAGGAACTGGCACCCATTCTCATTTAGACCGGAAACCATCGATGCTGTCTTTTTGACGCATGCCCACCTCGACCATTGCGGTCTGTTGCCTAAACTAGTGCGTGATGGCTATAGCGGCAAGATATACTGTACGCAGGCAACAACTGAGATTGCTCAAATCATACTGCTTGATGCTGCACATCTACAGGAAGAAGATGCTGCCTATAAGGCAGCTCGCCATCGGCGTGAAGGGCGCCGTGGGCCGTATCCAGAGTTGCCGCTTTATACTACCAGTGATGCCGAGGCAGTTGTACCGCATTTCGCTGCTGTAGAATACGGTAATTGTGTCAGAGTGAAAGACGCTGTCGAAGGATGCTTCTATGATGCCGGCCATGTTCTCGGTTCGGCGACTATTGCTATCAATATAAAGATAGGGGGTGAGAAGCGCCGTATCTTGTTTTCCGGCGATGTTGGCGAACCGGAACGCCCAATTATTAATGATCCTATCATTTTTGATGAGGCAGATTATGTTGTCATAGAGTCAACCTACGGTGACCGCACCCATACTGAACATAGAAGCATCGACATTCAAGGACAACTACGTGACTGCATCAACGAGACAATAAAAGCGGGTGGTAACATCGTTGTACCTAGCTTCGCCTTGGAGCGCAGCCAGGAACTACTCTACCACTTGAACGAACTCTTTCTGCGCCAAGAGATACCACCGATAACCGTCTTTCTGGATAGTCCCATGGCGATACGCATTACCGAGGTTTTTAAACATCACGCTGAACTATTCGACCGGGAGATGATGCAGCGTCTGCGTCAGGATAATTCGCCTTTCAGCTTTGATAACCTGAAATTAGTCCAGACTACGGAAGAGTCCAAGGCAATCAACTTTATTAAAGAAAGCAACGTAATCATTGCCGGCAGCGGCATGGTAACCGGTGGCCGCATCAAGCACCATCTGATACATAATATTACCAGGCCAGAGAGTACCGTACTATTCGTCGGTTATCAAGCGGAAGGAACACCAGGTAGAATGCTTCTGAATGGTGCCAGAGAAATCCGCCTGTTAGGGCAAATCTATCCAGTACGAGCACGTATTGTCAAAATAGATGGCTTTTCCTCTCATACTGATCGCGAAGGACTATTAGCTTGGCTATCGGATATGCGGACACCGCCTCGTTGCGTCTTCGTCACCCATGGTGAAGCAAAGGCCACGACCAGCTTTGCTAAATTTCTGACCGAACAGACGGGATGGCAAATACAGGTTCCACATTACCAACAAACTGCAATGCTTACCTAGCAGGCCATTGGTCTAAGCGTTATGAGCATATCGCTCAATTTACTGACATGAATTCGAACAGACGACTATATCTTGTTTCAGGTATTCTTTAATCTGGGAAGTCTACTGGCGTTGCGTGGTGCAGCAACCCAGAATGTTACCAGACTTAATATGAAGCACGCAATGCAGAAGAAAAAAGCTGGCAGATAGCTACCAGTAACATCATATATCCATCCACCCAGCCATGGCCCCATTACGGCGCCGACGCCAACACCAGCCAAAGATAGGCCCGCAATAGCCCCAAAGGATTTCCCATGGAATAAATCTGCCTCCCCGGCCGTAATAGTTGGCGAGAAGATCCCAGATCCTAGTCCAAGGCATACAGCGTATATGTAAAGTAACCATGGCTGAGAGGTATCGTTTACAAAGAGGAGTGCTATAATGGCACCTATTGTCAACAAGTTAGCTATGGTAGCCGTCCATTCCCGCCCGATCCAGTCAGAAATGAATCCAAGCAATAGACCTACAGTCATGAAGACACCAAACATGGCGAATACAGAAGCAGCAAATAGGCTACTATAGCCAACATCTATGGCAAATCTAACCTGATGTGCTAGAACCAGATAAGCCGCCATGCCCCAATGGAAAGAATGAGAGGCTACCAGTAACCAAAGCTGATAGGTTTTAGCTGCACGGCGCAATGTCCATATGGGGAAAGCGGGAACCAGCCTGTCCGAGGATTCTATGCTTCCGCCTTTATCAGTAGCGATTACATCACTGCCATAAGGTTGCAATCCTCTGTCTTGAGGACGGTAGTGATATAGAAGCAGATAAAGAGGGATAAGGACGACAAGAAGGAGGGCACCAATTACAATATAGGCGTAGTGCCACCCTACCCGCGAGATAACAAATTCAACGAAAAGACCGTAAACGTAACTTATACCCGCCCCCATCCCACCAATACCCAAAGCAAGGCCACGCTTTTTAGTAAACCAGTTCGCGATTGTCGGCGCTAACACCGGCCAACCACTAAGTGCTATACCGATAGGTACTAAAAAACCAAAGAAAATATAGAAGTGCCACAATTCGGTGGCGAAAGCACAAAATGCTGTTGTGAAACTAAGTATCATAACTCCTATTGGTAAAACCTTTCGAGGCTTCCAGCGGTCTACAAGAAATCCAGCAAAAGGCGCCGTAAAACCATAAATAAGTATATTGAGGGATAACATCAATGCGGTGCTACCGCGACTCCAGCCGAATTCATTCAATATCGCTGGGAAAAATACAGAAAAGGAATGCCTAGTACCGTATGTCAGCGTCATGCCAATAATGCCGATGCCGACAATAATCCAGCCGTAAAAAAGGGGAAAGCGTTTGACTAACATCAAGTCTCTGTACTGAGCGCGATTCTCTGATAAACTGATATTTAGATGCCATCTTGGAGTGTAACCTATAGCCTATGGTCAGTCAAGACAAAAAAAGGCGCTACTAAAACAGGCTTAAAAAGACAAGGGCGGCGGGTGGATTTGAACCGCCGACCAAGGGCTTATGAGTCCCCTAATATAGTTTTATTGTGACTGAACATTCGAAACACCAGATTTGCAGACTGACGTAAATAGAATGTCACCCCACAACACCCTCTCGATTTTTAAACGACATCACGTCTCCCGGGATATATCTCAAGTTTAAATGCGGATAGCGGAATGGAAGGTTGAGTTAAGCTGCGCATTCATACTGATATTTGGTTGCCCATTGACAAAGGCCTAAATGAGTTTTAATATCATCCCATGAAATTTCGTTTTATTCCTAGAACCCGCTTAGGTAAATGGTCAATATGGCTCATTATTGCTTTTATCGTGTTGTTCGCAACATTCTGGCTTCTTGTGGCTTCGGGACAACGCGGTGGCGCCACATTTTTCAGTAATCTTGCCCTATCAGTACCAATGCTAATAGCTGGAATTTCCGGCATATCAGCTTTTTTCACTGGTATCATCGGAATCATTAAGAGTAAGGAGCGGTCTGTTCTTACATACATCGCAACAATTTTAGGATTCTTCATTCTGTTCTTTGTATTAGGGGAATTTTTATTTCCGCATTAAACTTTACATACGTACTCATGAGAAGGTACATATGTTTAATCCCTGACCACCCTATCCCATTTTTAAACGACTTCACGTCTCACGGCATATATCTCTCGTTCAAATGCGGATAGTGGGAAGCTTAGTTTGAGTTCATGGCATTGACAATTACGCAAATATGACTATAATAGCACTTGCCTGTTATGAGAGGCGCTTGAAAATAACATAGTTTAATTGGGGTGTGGTGATGAAAGGGGCGCTGGTAACCGCTGATAAGTAATGCGGTTGTTGTTGTGCTTTATTATATTTGGTTAAAAGGGGTTGAGATATGGATTATCCGCTAGAAGGAATAAGGGTTGTGGATTTTACCCAGTATCAGCAAGGAACCGTTTGCACCTTGATGCTGGCTGACTGGGGAGCTGATGTAATCAAGGTGGAACCTCGTGGTATAGGCGACCCAGGAAGAACCCTCGGTCCGCGGGGTCCGAAAGGGCTACGTTCCGGTTACTTTGAAGCCAATAACCGTAACAAGAGGAGTATTGTTGTAGACGTTAAGAAGGAGAGGGGCAAAGAGATTATATATAGTTTAGTAAAAACGGCAGATATATTTGCCCAGAACTTCCGCCCCGGTGTGATCGAACGGCTAGGTTTTGGATATGAAGTCTTATCTCGGATAAATCCCAGAGTTATCTGCCTGAATGGTTCAGGCTTTGGCCGTAAAGGTCCCTTAAGAGAACGACCGGGATATGACGCAATAGGGCAAGCCATGGGCGGGTTAATCAGCATTATTACCGGATCGCCTGATTCACCTCCCCAAATGGTAGCAGCTGGAGTTTGCGACCAGACGGGTGGTTTTTTACTTAGCTTCGGGGCATTGTTAGCCTTGTTTGACCGCGAACGCACCGGACAGGGTCAGGAGGTTGATATGTCTCTGATAAGCAGCGCATTAGCTTTGCAGGGTGTTGCATTCCAGTCTTCCTTGCTCGCTGGACAATTACCAAAGATGAGGGGGCGCATCACTCCCGCATCCTTCAGCGCCGGCTTCAAAGCTGAGGACGGCAAGTCTTTCATCGTTCATACTACCAATAGGGAAAAGAGAGAGAAGGTCTTTGAAATAGCTGGACTTGCCAAGGACCTCAACAGGTTTGACACAATGGAGAAGATAAACCAAAGTCACGAGGGAGCGCTTGATGCTCTTGAGGCAGCTTTTGCCACCAAACCTCGAGATGAGTGGCTGAGGCTGCTGATAGAAGCAGACGTCGTTTGTGCGCCAGTTTTTACCCATGTTGAAATTGCCGCTGATCCCCAGGTAATAGAGAATAATTATATCGTTGAGGTAAATCATCCCACGGAGGGTTCCATTAGAGTCCTTAACAATCCAGTCCAGCTTAGTAAAAGACAGCCGAAAGTTGGAGTAGCCCCGGAGCTCGGCCAACATACTGACGAGATTCTAAGAGAAGTGGGATATTCCAAGGCAGAGATTAACGACTTGAGAGAACAAAAAGACATCTGATTCCGATTTTGTAACTGCTTCCGCCGTTTTATTAGTCCGCGATAAAAACAGATAGCTTTACTTCAAGGTATTGATTACTCGTCACTTTAGATTAATTATGTTAATGACTTATTTAAGTCATCGGTACTACAGTCCACAAGTCACAGGCACCTGTATAACCAATAATTTCATTCTGTGTCTTCCTGCCAGAAGCAACCTCCAACATTAAGTCAAACAGTTCTCTGCCAACACTCCTAACATCGGTAATGGTTTTTTCAATATCTACCAAATAGTCCAGTATATCGAAATATTTCTCATAGTGGTCCTTCTTGGCCGTTATTTTAATGACAGGCACAAAGGGAAATCCATATGGGACGGCACACTCAGTTGAATATGTGATAATATTACATCCGGCAGCTGCGAGTCCGGTTAACGATGGCAGGTCATGACCCGGAGTGTCAATGAAAAACAGCCCTTTACTTTCTGGAATCTCTCCATATCCCAACACCTCCATTAAAGGTTTTGTGCCACCTTTACGAATGTCGCCCACTGACTTTTCCTCAAGGGAACTGAGTCCTTCAGTTATATTTTGCGGGTCAGGATTTGAGCCGAAGAAGTCGTGGCCGCTGGCCATAAGCTTTTTCTCATAATCACGAACTACCTTCAGCATTTTCCTTTTTACCTCGTCATTGACCGCCCTAGCGGCAATAATATGCTCGGCTCCGATAACCTCCGGCGTCTCGCTGAAGCCACCGCTGCCTCCATTCTCGATAACAAAGTCAAGTGCCGTACCCTGAGCAGCGTTAGTTACTATGCCTGATAAAGGAGTTGAGCCACCGCACTCAACCCCGTGTCGTAAAAGTGATATGGGCACAGGTTCTCTCTTTAATCGAGAGGCATCGCTGGCCATTTTTTGTGCGGTGTTCATACCTCTGGATATAGCCGAACGTATACCGCCTGGCTGATGGATTGTACATACGTCAACTGGCTTGCCTGATTCCGCAATGCCACTAGCAATGGTATCTGGAGCAATACCGGGATTTTCACAGCCTGCGCTCACAACAAGCACACAAGCTAGGTTAGGATTTTTACCAAGGTTGATAAGGGTGCGGGTTACCACTTCTTTGTCAGGGGAAACCAGAGCACAATTTTCTCTATGTGTAAAAGGAACACAACCGGCTACCTCTCTCGCTATCCAGTTGACCGCGTCAGATGTGCAGACCCCGTTTGATATGATGCCAACGTAATTGCGTGTCCCTGCCAGGCCATCTTTTCTGCGATAACCTAAAAACTCCATCTACCCTCCCTGCATTTTCGCTTTCAGGCGAAGACCGGTCATATTATGTATGTGGACATGTTGGCCTTGTTCAATATCTTGAATGGCTTTCCCGATCACCACGCCGTCTTTTATTATCTCCTCACCAGTATCTATTCGTTTAACACTAAATTTATGTTGGTAAGGAACTGGTTCGGTTATTTCAATCCATTTCTCTTGACCATATATCTTTACTTCTGCCCCAGCATTAAGGCCCACCAGTGCCACACCGATATTATCGCCGGGTTTTAGCACGATAGCTTCTATCATCCTTTCTCCTCGCTATTTCATTAAGTGAACCAATTACTAGTACATTGAATTTAAAAAGTCTGCTAGTTACCCTTCGTTTTATACTGGATAAGTAGTTTATAAATTGTGAATATAGTATGGTGCTAAAAAATATGTTTGTCAAAAACGAACCCTTTTAACAACTGTACACTATTAAATGCCTATTTTGCTTGCTTTTCGAGCTTATCACTAAAGGGTAAAATGGCATAGCTGAAACCCTCCCCATTTTTAAACGACATCACCCTCTCTTCATCAATAATACTGTGTGACCAAATCGTACGCTCGGCCTCTCCGTTATTTCAAAGCCGACCTCTTGAGTTTCTCGTATTAGTTGCTGGAAATCACGAGAGCTTACATGAATTTTCGGTTCGGTAATGAAAAATCGACCGCCCGTTTTAAGTAGCGCACAAATCTCTTCGAGGAAAGCTCGCACATCCGGTACTTCATGTACCATAAAAAAGGCTACAGCAAAATCCAGTTTTTCTCGCACACCAATATGATTTGGTTTGCATAAGTGAATTCGGATGCGAGTTGATAGCCTTGCCTTCAATGCCCTATCTTTTACGATATTAAGCATCTTTGACTGCAGGTCTGCGGCAATCACCAAGCCTTCCCCACCAACAAGTTCGGCCAGTCCTAAGGACGCGAAACCAGCACCGCAACCAATATCTAATACGGTCATTCCCCTGCTCACATAAGGAGCGAAGATCTTTTGGGGGTTATGGACAAGTGGACGTAGGCGATTATCAATCAGGGAGGCGATCTGCCATGGACAAACAAGTTTTTCTTTTCGTTAAGTGAGTTACACACATGTTCAATACTCATTGTTTTCATCTCCTTTATGTTTAGCTACTAAACAATAAAATGCTAAAAATATATACTAAGCCTTTTTTCCTCTTCTCTCATATTCATTTAACATTTTGTAGATGTCATCTACGGCCAAATTTATTCTTTGGAGCTCATTTTTAAGCTGATCTCCATAGTACTCGCGGGCTATATCCAGAGTATCCATATGAAACTTTTCATGGTTATGAAAGCCAATCCAACCAAGATCAGTAAGCTCCAGTACAACCTCCTTGTCATTGCCTGGTGCGTGTGTTTTCCGCACTAGGCCTTTTCTAATTAGTTTCTTAAGAGTTTGTGATACAGCTCCTTTGGTAACTCCTGCATATTTTGCTAGTTTAGTAACATTGATTCCGGAGTGCTGGCCGATGGCTTGAACAGTATGTATTTCCTTTGTATGCATTAATACGCCAGTGCCAAAACTGAGTGATGGAGTGTGCATCGACTCTATCATCACGATTATTTTTTCGAGCTTATGCAGAATTTCCTCATATATAGCAGTTATATCTCTCATGACCAATATAGTTTAGCTGCTAAACTATATATTGTCAAGAACTATTTAGTGGAGAATATCATCTAATTTGCCCCAAATTACTCATTTTTAAACGATATCACGTCTCCTGGGACATATCTCACGTTTAAATGCGGATAGCGGAACTGTTAGTTTGATCATCGATGTGAAGCACTACTAAGTTTTGTATTCTTCTTCAATTTTTTTACGAATCTGGTAGGAGAAACGACTTTGATCAATCGTGACATCATCGTAGGTTAAGATGGAGTCTTTCGTCACATGGTTAGCCATTTCTACATGGCTGCTCAGCCCGATAGGGAGGTATCTACCTTTGATGCTCTGCTCTGAAGCGACCAATTTACCGTATACGGCATAGCCTCCTTCACCATCAAGCATATCACCCGGATTCAGGTCTTTCTTGGCAACGGTGGCAACATCAGCGACGAACGCGCTCGGGGTGCCGGTAGGTACTCCGAGCAGGCCAACCGACGCCACGCTAATGCCAAGTTCCAGCCCAATAAGGTGCGTTGGCCGGTATAGTATTGAATATTCACCGGACGGGTCGGTAAGTATCCTATGTTCTATTGAAAAATTGCTCAAGTAATGTTTAACATAGTCAGATTGCCCCTTGAATACGACATATACGCCCCATCGGAGGCTTCGCTTCAAAGGTGTCCCATCCCGCTTTTCACCGGACAATATCTCTATCGTGCCTTTATGCTCCAATATTCCACCTTCTGTTTTTGGCCTGAGCTTACTTGGGAGCTCCTCGTATTCTATGGCCGGATATTGCAAGCCATTTTCCTGCGGAGTTAGCCTGCACGCATTGGCTACCGCACACATTTCGGTGACAGATTTTGTACCATCGGCAAAAGAATTATACATCTTCAGGTTGTAGTCACCACTGGCCACCTGTTCTTCGGATAGGCCATAATATTTCCAGCCAGTCTCAGGGGTGGAATACCTCTTCTCGGGCTTATAGCTGACGCATTTTCCGGCACAAACGACTTCAAAGCCAGCGGTTTTTGCCCAGTCGACCAGTTCACAAAGACACGCTGGTTCGTCACCGTAACCGAGGGAATAGACAAGGCCTTTTTGATCCGCCAGTTCTTTGAGAGCTTTCCCTAAAAGGGCGTCGGCTTCAACGGTCACAGCAATCACGTGTTTTCCTGCTTCAAGCGCGTTCCAGGCATGGTAAGCTCCAGTATCGGCTATTCCTGTAATTTCAAGCATGGCGTCTAGATCAGCGTGAATCAATTGAATCGCATCTTCCGTTAATACTATTTTGCCTCTTCGAGAAGCATCATTTATTACGCTGGTGGAAGCGCCAAGGGAGATCCTCTCTCCGGACCAACCGGCTCTTAAGCAGCGTTTTCTGGCCTTCTCAATGTCTAAGTCAGCAACACCTATTAGCTGTATTCCTGGTATAAAACGCAGCTGAGAAAGAAACATTGAACCATATGTTCCAGCCCCGATAACACCGATTCGTACAGGATTTCCCACAGTCTCTCTTTGTTTAAGCAGATGGTATACATTCATGAGCCATTACCTCCGTTTTATGTTGAATTGACGATAGTTATTGTATACTTGTTTCCAATTCTCCACAATATTACTGCACCTCTTTTCGTTCCTTTAGAATATCCTGATTAAAGTGCTCATCTCTTAGCCTATTAATTTTTTATAATGACAAGGATTCAGTCAGTTGAGTTCGGGCCGGAGTATCAATCGTTGTCAGTTCCTTCAATGGACTATACTCTCGATGTATTTGCCTAGTCGTTTTAGCATTAACATGACGGTATATTTTGAGTGTTATACCCACACCAGCGTGCCCTAGCATTTCACTAACCGCTTTTACGTCATACCTCATACCTTCCTCATTTTTAAATGACATCCCCTGCTCCTATAAGTGGAACCTCTTTTGAAATAACCCGAATGTAGTCGTGAAATCACTATATTAATACCGGGAAAAAATATATAATAAAATTTTATACTTTTATTGAAGAAGTGGCGAAACAAGGCTAAAAGGAGACCGATCGTATGAAAATTTGGCGGCAGATTACTATCCTACCACTGTTATTTTTGGTTTTAGCGGGCACTAATGCCTGCAATCCATCGGGTGGTGAAGAGGAATCGGCTCAGCAGCTAATTGAGGTGACAAGAGGCGATTTAGCTGTTCTTGTCAATGGCACCGGTAATATCGAGGCTTCTCGTGAAGTGAACCTTTCCTTTGGTACTGGAGGGAAGGTAGACAAGGTATATGTTAAGGAAGGTGATGAGGTTGTCAAGGGTGATGTGCTAGCTGAGCTTGATGCCGATGCTCTTGAACTTGCCAGAACCCAAGCTGAGCTAGACCTGACGCAGGCGGAAGTAGCCTTAACCAAGGCAAAGTTAGCGTTGACTCAGGCACAACTAGCCCAGCAAACCGCCGAATACGACTTGAAAAACACTCAAGATACAAAGGAGGCACTGGAGCTGGCTTTATTCAACGCTCAGATAGACGTGAGGTCGGCCGAACATTACGTTGATGAGACTCAGGATATATACACTTGGCCGGATATTGAAACCGCACAGAAAGATGTGGACAACGCCGAAGCGTTCCTGCAGTATGCATTAGAGCGGAATCTGTCAGACGAAACGATAGCCTACGCACAGGCAAGGTTGGACGCAGCCGAGGCTGTGCTGGACGCCAAAAGAAATGCCCATGATACCGAGGAGGTGACTATCGCCAAGCTGCAACTGGAAGCGGCAAAACTGGCTGAGGCGCAAGCTCAGAAAAACCTCGATGAACTGACGGAGGCTATTGCCTTACAGGAGCTGTCGGTAGCGGCAGCCACAGAATCGGTAGAGCAAGCCCAAGGGTCTTTAGAGCTCGCCCGGCAGTCTGTACAGCTTGCCCAGCAGTCTCTGGCCCAGGCTCAGAAGAACCTGAACGAAGCAACTATCACCGCCCCATTTGATGGGATAATTGCCAGCGTAGGTGCTGACGAAGGAGATACTGTCACTTCCGCGATTACCATTGTCTATCTGGTTGACCCGATGAGTATGGAGCTGATTATAGAGGTAGATGAGGTGGATACACCAGGAGTAAGGTTGAATCAGGAAGCAATTATCAGCATAGACGCAATACCTCATGTCACATTTAAGGGGGTAGTTACCTCTATCTACCCAGTGGCTACCAAGGTGAGTGGAATAGTGATGTATAACGTCAGAATAAATCTTGACGTTCCTGAGAACTCTGACATTAAGATTGGTATGAGTGCTTCAGCTGACATCATAATCGATAAACGGAGTAACGTGCTGCTGCTGCCAAGCGAGGCCATTAAAGAAGATGGCCAAGGCAAGCAGGTGGTCAAGGTAATGGTAGATAAGCAAATACAAGAAAGACAAATAGTAACCGGTATAAGTGATGGTTCAGAGACTGAGATTATCAGCGGGCTCAGCGAGGGAGAAACAGTGGTAAGATAGAAGTTCGCCGAGAAAAGAAGAGGGAAATGACGATGTTTAAGTTTCTATCAAAGCAAATGTTCAGAGAACATGACCTACACCGGTATGACGAATATCTGATTCAAGTGCGTGACGTAGTTAAAGCCTATGAAACCGAAGCCGGTGAATTTCTTGCCCTCAAGGGAATCAAGCTTGCCATTGGTGATGGCGAGTTCGTCGGCGTGATTGGTAAGTCAGGAAGTGGTAAATCAACACTAATCAACATGATTTCCGGTATCGACCGCCCCACGAAAGGCGAAGTTAACATCGGGGGTGCGCCAGTACATACTTTCAATGAAGGAGAGATGGCAAAATGGAGGGGCCGCAATCTGGGAATAGTCTTTCAGTTCTTCCAGCTCCTGCCAATACTGACGGTGCTTGAAAATGTTATGTTGCCGATGGATTTCTGCCATTTGTATAGTCCCGCCCAACGCCGCAAGCGAGCCTATGAAGTTCTCGAGATGGTCGGGGTGGCTGAACATGGCCATAAATTACCGAGCCAGCTTTCTGGGGGCGAACAGCAGCGCGTCGCCATAGCCCGAGCCCTGGCCAATGACCCCCCAATTATCCTGGCCGACGAACCGACCGGCAATCTTGATTCAAAAACATCAGAGCGTGTATTTAACCTGTTCGAGGCTCTAGTAGCGGGTGGTAAGACAATCGTTATGGTGACACACGACAGCGACCAGGCGAAGCGGGTCAAGCGTACGATTATCATCGCCGATGGCGAGATTATCGAGGAGTATCTGTCCAAAACGTTCCCCTCATTAACCCAGCAGCAGCTGATTTGGATTACATCAAAGCTGCAACCGCAAAGGTACCCTCCCGGTTCGGTTATTATCCAGAAGGGCGGGCCCGCGGACAAGTTCTACATTGTCATCAGAGGGTACGTTGAGGTTATCTTGCAGACACCTGACGGGCAGGAGTTCACGGTTTCCCGTATCGAGGAAGGCCAGTATTTTGGTGAGATCGGATTGATAAGCGGCGACGTTAGCATGACCACAGTACGTGCAGCGGCCAATAGCGATGTCGAAGTCGCTGCCCTCGACCGTGAGAACTTCACCAAACTTATGGCTGATTCTCAGGCAACTAAAAAAGAGATAGACCGCGTGGCGCAGCAGCGCATCCGGGAAAGCCTTGACCTGGCCAAGGGAACAGATAATGCTTAACCCGCGCTGGCATAAAGTTATCCGTGACCTGTGGAGCAATAAAAGCCGGACGGTTCTGGTGGTGCTGGCGATAGCGGTCGGGGTTTTTGCCTTCGGCAGCGTTTTCATCACTCAGAGGGTTCTCATTGATGATATGAACGCCCAGTACCGTACCACTAACGCTTCCACCATTATTATGGGCATCAGGTCCTTTGACGATGGTCTCGTGAGATGGGCAGGTCGCCAGGCAGAGGTCGCTGATGCCCAAGGACGGACGGTTTATCTGGTTAAGCTGGCAGGAGAAAAAAAGACCTTCAACCTGAACCTCTACGCCTATGACGACTATGAAAACATGTCGCTCAACCGTATCAATTCGGAAAGAGGAACATGGCCACCGGGCAGGCGCGATATTCTTTTAGAGCGTTCCTCTGTTTCAGCAAGTGGCGCCCAGATTGGCGATAGCGTTGTCATCGAGCTCTCCAACGGGCGGCAATATAAACTGAATGTTGCCGGAATTGTCCATGACTTAAACGCTATCCCGGCGAACCTTGACCCACAGCTAACCGGGTATGTATCCATGAAAACGCTTGAGGATCTTGATCTCCCGAACACCTATAACCGGCTTGAAATCCTCACCACGACTGAGTTCAACAGTCTGGCCAAGCTTGAAGCGGCCGCCGATGAGCTCAAAGAGCGGTTACAGCGCACCGGGGTTTCTGTCGATTCTGTCGTGGTTCGCGAAACTGGTGAGCACTGGGCGAAAGAGACCACACAAAGCTTTACACTTATCCTGAGTTTCATTGGCATATTTTCCCTCATTCTGAGCGGCTTTCTGGTGGTGAATACCATCTCGGCACTGCTCGCCGAGCAAAAACGCCAGATTGGTATGATGAAGGCTATTGGCGGCACAGGGAGGCAAATCATCGGTATTTACCTGGTGCTGGTGGCTGTTTATGGTCTGCTCTCGTTGGTGGTGGCATTGCCCATTGGCATGGGCTTGGGTTACTTGTTCACGCGTGCGGTGACACAGTTTCTGAATATCGACATCATTAACTTCCACCTGCCAGCACAGGTTTTCTTTTTGCAGTTGATGGCGGCGCTGCTAGTGCCTGTCGTAGCTTCGGCAATACCTGTCCTTGGTGGGGTGCGGGTGACGGCGCGCGAGGCACTCAGCAGTTATGGAATTGGTACCAAGGGCGGGCATGGGCAGTTTGACCACCTATTGCTGCGGGTACACGGCCTGCCACGACCGGTGCTGCTTTCCCTGCGCAATACTTTTCGGCGCAATGGGCGGCTCTTACTGACTCTGGGCGCGCTCACCATCGCTGGAGCGCTCTTTATCACCGTGTTGAATGTGCGCGGTTCAATGATGGCTGAACTCAATAATATCCTTGGAACGTGGTACAACTACGAAGTCGCCCTCTATCTCGATGGTGATTATCAGGGTCAGGGGGTTGAGCGCCGGGCCGAGAGCCTGCCCGGGGTGACCGAAGCAGAAGGTCGGATGGGGGTACAGGTGCAACGCATCAAACCAGACGGCAGCAAAGGGGCCACGTTTCTCCTTGGCGGCGTACGGCCCGATTCGGACTTCGTCCAGCCGCACGTACTTTCGGGACGCTGGCTGGAGAGAGAAGACCGGAATGCCATCGTCCTGGGCAGCCGTTTAGTCAAAGATATGCCGGACGTTGAGGTTAGCGATGAAATTGTGCTAGAGATAGGCAACAAGAAATACAAATGGAAGGTAGTTGGTATTATGTTTATGCCTTTTGAAAGACTGGGCTATGCTGATTTCGACTACCTCTCAAGCATCAAAGGAGAGTCTGGCCTGGCTTCTTCGATTTATGTTCGCACCGAACAAAAAGACGGCGAGGCTCAATCCGCGATGGCGCAGGTACTAGAGACGCGCCTTAAAGGCTCGGGAATCAAAGTCAGCCAGTCAATGACCAGAGATACTGTCGCTGCGACTATTGCCGGACAGTTCGACTTTCTGGTTGCCTTTCTGATGGCCATGGCCGCCATGACGGCGCTGATTGGCGGGCTGGGGCTGGCCGGCATGATGAGCCTGAATGTGATAGAGCGTACCCGTGAAATCGGCATTATGCGTTCCATCGGTGCTGGCAACGGCATGATAAGCGGCGTTGTCGTCGTTGAGGGACTGATTATCGGCATCATAAGCTGGGCCTTGGCCGTTCCTCTCAGCCTGCCCCTAAGCCTACTCTTCGACGCTATGCTGGGACAGGCGTTTTTTTACCAGCCCCTGGATTTCGTCTTTTCGTCTCTGGGTGTCATTGTTTGGCTGGCAATCGTGGTTATTGTCTCGGTTGTGGCCAGCCTGTTACCGGCTTACCGCGCCACGAAAATGAGCGTGCGGGAAACACTGGCCTATGAGTGATGTGGTATACTTTTACCCTGAGGCCCACAGCGGCTTTGATAAAGGAGATTATTGCTGATGAATTTCAAGGTTGTTACCGATAGCACCGCCGATCTGCCATCCCGGCTGGCTGAGGAGCTGGGTATCACCGTCGTGCCAGCCTATGTGCGCTTTAAGAATGAGGTATATCGTGACCGGATAGATATTAGTGAAGACGAGTTTTATCAAAGGTTACTAAGTGACCCTGTCCACCCTAGCACCGAACCCCCGACTCCACAAGATTTTGCCGCTGTCTACCAGAAGCTGTCTCAGGAGGCTGACGGTATTATTTCTGTTCACATCTCCAGCAAATTAAGCGCCACCTGCAACTCAGCATTGCGGGGCAAGGAATTGATAGAAACGGAGTGTCCTATTGAGGTAGTTGACTCACAGCTGGTGACCATGGGTCTGGGGATGCTGGTTACAGCAGCGGCCACGGCTGCTAGGTCTAAAAAGAGCTTCCCGCAGGTGGTGCAAGAAGTGAAACAGTTCACTCCTAGCATCCATATGCTTGGTCTCCTTGATACTCTCAAATACCTGGCCAAGGGCGGGCGCATTGGTAGGGCAAGAGCTCTACTGGGCTCAATACTGGCGGTAAAGCCGATATTAACGATAAGAAACGGAGAACTGGAGCAAGTTGATTATGTTCGAAAGCGGGCTAAAGGCATAGACAGGTTATTTGACTTTGTGAAAAAGGCCACCGATATTCAGGATTTGGCCATTGTATATAGCACTACCCCTGATGAAGCGCAGGCTTTAGCTGAGCGAATGGGTTCCATATTCGCTAAGGAGCGGATTAGGCTAAACAGGTTGGGGCCGGCGCTCGGCGTTCATGCCGGACCGGGTATTTTATTTATAGCCCTTAGGGTAAAGTGATTGGTAATCGCACAAATAGGACTGTACTCTCAGTGCATATGTTTAATCCCTAACCACCTAGCCTATCCCATTTTTAAACGACATCACATCTCCCGGTATATATATCGTTTGAACGCGGATAACGGAAAGGTTTATAATAAAGCTCCAACGTGTAAAATGACGTGAAGCAGCAAGAATTCATCTGAACTAATAGTCAAGGAGGTGATGCCTATGCTATGACTCAGCTAGCTTTCCTCATCTGTAACCAAGAGAAGCTGGCCTATTTAGTTTAGGGTAATCTTTTGAGCAAAAGGGAGGGAGTATAGATGCCAAAGTATTTTATGACTTGGGAAATCGACCCTAACAAAGTGCCGATTAGTCGTGAAGAGCGAGCCGCAGCATGGAGCCCCATGATAGAAATGGTTAAACAGGGAATAAAGGAGGGGAGAATCAAGGAATGGGGCTCATTTGTTGGTGAGATGAGAGGCTATTCGATCGCTGAAGGTACTGAGGCAGAAGTCGGTGCCTTCAACCAACAGTGGGTTCCCTTCGTTAATTTCCAGGTTCATCCAGTCGCTACGGTGAGTGACATAGAAGCAGTAATCGCAAGTCTATCTAAGTAGGCCGTTAAGACCAGTCGAAAATAGGGGGGTAAGGTGAATATTCTCGTAGCCTGCCCCCCTTGTTAAACTTAAGGAGTAAAAGATGGCTTTGATGTTTCCATCTGAAGAGTGGCTTAAGGCCCTAGTAGATGAACTCAATAGTAGTCAGACATATCGGGATGCAGCTAAGAACTGGGAGGGGGACTTCTATTTCATTATAGAACCCGAAGGTAGCCTAAAGGAAAAGGTTACTGCCTATATGGACTTATGGCATGGGGAATGTCGCTCTGCTTATATCGTTGCCAACGAAAATGAGAAGAATCCCGAATTTCGGATTCGTGCACCATTAGGTAAATGGCGTACAGTTCTCGAAAAGAAACTGAATCCTATCCAAGGAATGTTAACAGGTCAGCTCAAAATAACAGGAAATATGATGAAGATTGTAAGAACTCCGAGAGCAGCCCTCGAACTGGTTAACTGCTGTAGCCGTGTCCCGACTGATTTCCCACAGCATTGACTTCAATGCTGAAAGTAATATAATTAAGCTTACCTGATGTAAAACATCTTCAAAATAGCATATCGGATTAAGGGCGTGATGATGAAAAGGGATGCCGGTGGTCGCTAAATGAAAGGCGGTTGCTGGCGCTCTTTTTTATTTGTGGGAGAAAAGGAGGGGGAAAGATGTCAGAAACTGAACCTGTTAGCCTTGAAAAACTTAGTAAGCAAATGCTCGGACAGATAAGCGATTTTCGCGCCGAGGTGGCTGAAGAAACAAAGGTGCGCACGCGCGCGCAGGAGCTTATATACCAGTTGTTAGATGAGGCTGCCAAATATCTATTTGAAGAGACCTTATCAGACCAGCTAATCAATTCAGCCGATTATAAGATACAAATGGCGAAACAAAAGTTCGCAGAAGCCCAAAAACAAAGATTACCACTCGCGCTTGTAATCGGTATGTGGATGCTTGCCGCACTTGGAATATCAGGATATCTCATTGCGGTCCGGGAACTCTTACCCAGTTTATCGGATATGCCGATAGCCCAACTCATGCTTGGAGCCGTGATTTGGGGTACGGTAGGAGCAGCTATCGACGGACTTCGTGAATTACATACCCGTTATGCTCGCCAAGAGCTTGATCCCAACCGGGCAATATGGTATTTTGCCCATCCTATCGTAGGCGCGGGTTTAGGCGCGATAATCTTTCTGGTTGTTTTCGCTGGGCTTCTCTCTGTTGGACAAACGCAAATCCTGCCTGATGGAACAGATGTGGGTGGATTTAACCCCGCCATTGTCTTTCTTCTTTCCGCACTTGTGGGATTTGAAGAGCAATCGGTAATCAGATATCTTCGCGACACCATAAGGCATATTTTTCGGATAGAAGAAAAGGAACCACACGAAGGCGGTTAATATGGTAAATCAAATAAAATACCGATGGAAAGGTAAAAATGAATTTGAAGAAATTACTTAGGCAATTCGGTTATTGGCTGTATAAAATGACTGGCGGGGAGCTAGAATCCGCAAATACACCTCTACCGGAGCCCACAGAAAGAAGAAAGATCACTGGATCAGCATTATATCAAATTATTAGGGATAAGTTCCCGGATGGTGAAATCCACCTTTCAGACCCGTGGGCAGAAGCCGTTTACAGTCTTTGTGATATTGAAGATATAGAAGCGTTTTTGGATGTAGACGAGACAAACCACTTACAATACATCCGCCATAAGTTTGATTGTGATGATTTCGCTAGGCTTCTGTGGGGACAATTCGGTAGGCCCGAATGGGCTCACTTCGCTATAGGCTTGTTCTGGAGCGATAAGCATGCCATGGTGATGTGCATAGATGCTAACGAAGACCTCTGGCTTATCGAACCGCAGACAGATGATAGGAGAAGCGACCTGCTGGATTGGCAGGGAACCAGAATGAGGTTCACAATAATCTAGTAAGTAGGAGTAAATATGAGCGAATTCACTAAAATATTGAAAGTATCTCCTCTCGGTGACGGGAAGAATTGGGTTCTCTTAGAAGAGTTCAAATTTTATGATGACAAAGTAAAAGGTAACCCGAATGAGTATTATTGGGTTGAGGTGGTGCCTAAATTCATGACCGATTTCGCAAGCGTACCTCCAATCTTTCGTTCACTGGTATCAAAATGGGGAAAACACGGAAACGCAACAGTACTTCACGATTATTTATATTGGACGCAGCAATGTACAAGAAATGAAGCAGACAAGATATTTAAAGAGGCTATGGAGGTATTTGGTGTACATCCTTTGAAAAAGTGGATTATATACTTGGCAGTAAGTTGGTTCGGTTGTTTCGCATGGAAAGGAAATATAAGACTAAGAGAGAGAGGATTTAACAGGGTGGCTGCGAGGTTCCCTGAAAAAGCTACTGATACCCCGGAGTCGCTTCAAGCATAATAATCGCTTGCCTAATCTGAATAATCGGAAGGCTGAGAATCGTACTGTACTCCCGATGCATCTGTCTGATAGACTTCATATCAATGTGATAGTATATTTTGAACGTTATACCCACATCAGCATGCCCTAATAAATTCGCTTACCGCTTTTATGTCACCTCCTTACCCCCTCCCCATTTTCTAAGCGACATCACGTCTTAATGAATCTATTGTCTTCGCAGCAAATCTACAAATTTGTGATAAAAGTCGTATATCCAGCAAAGTCTTCGCGGCTATTATACAAGGGGTGAAAAATGAAGTGCTTTTATTAGGTGGAAGGGTTTTATGGGCAAAGAAAGGATAGTTAGGAATGGATAATCCAACACCTGAATACCACGCTGAAAGAATTTCCGAAGGAGAAGCTGAAGAAACAAACTATTTGTTAACAGTTGGGGAGGTAGCTAGTTTGTTACAAGTCCACAGTAATACTGTCAGAAAGTGGAGTAATCTCGGAATATTGCCAAGTTTTCGCATTGGACCAAGGCATGACAGGCGATTTAGGAAAGAAGATATCGCCACTTTTCTGCCGAAGTAAATAAAGCTATCATCCATTAGAATATCCTGCCGGTATTTTAAGTTACACCCTAATGTTGTAAAATATAAGAGGTTTGATTGAGACCAGGTGATAAATGAGCATACTGAAAACTATACAAAGCTTCCTTGGAATGACCGAAAAGCTAACTTTTAACGACTCTGACTCTGACTTGTTAGTCCAGCTTCAGACTAATAGAGAAACTGCTCTGAGACAAATAATCCCTACCCGTCTGATGAATGAGTTTATGAACTCTGTTTATCCTGACCAGTATTTAAAATCAATTGTCAGAGATACGTATCAAACATATCATGATCACTTGATGAATGAAGAATCGCGCAACGTATATTTACAATATGCTTTGCGTTTGTCTCTCTCGTTTAAAGGATTTGGGCGTAGGTTAATATTGCATTATAACATTGATCCGGAAGCCATTGTTAGAATAATGTTGGGTGAAACCGAAACCGAATCGATAGAAGAAACGTGACCTATTTGCCATATAACGATACCCTCTCCGACGGAACGGTTAGTTTGCGTTCAAGGCATGGCAATAAAACAGACATGAGTACACTCGGATACGACCCCATAGGTCACCTGGTTACCATCCGCCTGCTCCTGAGGCTAGAACGTCGGTAACCTAACTTAAGAAGTGTTATCCTTTATGAGGGCAGTTCACTACCTCCCTACTTACTTGAGAGAAGTTTCATCAATTCTTCTGTTGGCATTACTGGAATAACCTCAATCTTACCAAGGTCAGCCCACGCAGCAGCGGCTCCTGCCATAGCACGAGGATCCTCTACCTCTACCAGTCTGAAGACTCGGCCGCCGGTGAGGGCACTCCACTCACCAACAATTTTCGTTCCTGGAGGTACCATCGCTCCTTTTTCTGCTCTCCTCTTAATCACTGCCTCCCTGTTCGCGGGCTCATACGTGTAAGTACTCATGAATAACATTTGTGTATATCCTCCTTTGTCATTAAATTAGCCGCATACCTACCGAGTATAAAGGCCACCACTTAAAGTGTCAAATATCCTCCAATTTTTATTAAAATCCACCGCTTTTATAGCTATGCTAAAGCCCGATTCTCAACGTGGCGCTTCGCCCAAGAGTTTCTCAGTCTGCAAAATTGGCCGACTCAGTTAGTTCAGCTATAAGATAGGACCAGTGTGGTACATTTCCAGAGGCATGCAATAACTAGGAATGTGCATCTCCGACTTCGTCAATTTGCCCGACGCTACGGCAATAACCTCCTGAAATATGCGATTAGCTACCTCAGCAATAGATTCCTTCCCTTGTATAATGCTGTCAGCATGGATATCAAAAAACTCCTTTTCCATCCTATCTGCTGGTTTGCTCGGGTTACTTACCACACTTATCACGGGCAGTATGGGCAATCCGCCGGGCCATGCCACCGGACAACCACGGAAGCTGGAACTGATGCCACCGCCTACGTTCATGATATGTATGTGGATGCCAGCAGCAGCCTCTGCGGTAATCAATTCACTGGTTTCGGCTGAGCCATCCATAAAGAAGAGCCCTTTCCCTTGGGGCCTTTCAGCATTCTCCAGAACGCCCTGCAAGGGAGAAGTACCTGTCTTCGCAAGGGCACCCAGAGATTTCTCTTCAAGAGTGGTCAGGCCGCCTTTTATATTAGCGGGAGTTGGTTGTGTGCCTCGGACATCTTCACCGGTTGCTTTAATTCTCGCCTCCATGCGGTCCACCGCTTCGTGAAGCCGCCTGGCTACCTCTTTGCTAACGGCTCTCTTGGCCAGCAAATGAGTAGCCCCAATGAGCTCCGTTGTTTCCGAGAAGATGGCACTACCTCCTTCTGCTATTAGCCTATCAAAAACTTGCCCCGTAGCGGGGTTGCCCACTATCCCAGAGGTAGCATTAGAAGCACCACATTTTACTCCCAATGTGAGATGGCTCAAATCGAAGGGTTTTCTTTGCATCTGGCATGTCTGGGAGACCATGTTGCGGGCAGCGGTGATTCCTTTATCCAATACGCTCTCATAGTTACTCCCAAGAACGGTTAAAACCTCGACAGGTTTTTTGGATTTGGCT
>Ga0209636_10001156_pt1 | contig 26506 bp, 25 predicted proteins | sample DeeMarSWOR152_54_FD_187464 | JGI IMG/M metagenome (GOLD analysis project Ga0209636, IMG submission 187464) | Marine sediment microbial communities from White Oak River estuary, North Carolina - WOR-1-52-54 (SPAdes) (version 2) | ecosystem: Environmental > Aquatic > Marine > Intertidal zone >...
GAACAAAACAATACTACAAACGTTACGGATACAACTACGATGGACCCTACATGTCAAAAACTTTACATGATTAATTGTCTAATTTCAGCGATTGCTAGCAGTCGAGTTTGAGAGATTCAATGTTCTGTCCATAAAATAGGCGTAAGAATGAATAGTTACATATAGAAATGATGAGTTGTATTAGAACGTGTTGGAGAAATAGAGTTGAGTGAAGAATTTCCAGGCTACAAAGGAGAAGCGCTAAAGCTCCTTAAAGAAGCAAAAGCCGAAATAGGTGATATTATTCGCGTGATTAAGAATGGAGATACCTACGAAGGTATTTTGATTCCTCGCTCTGAATACGGCGATGAAAAGCATATTGTCATCAAAGTGAAAAGCGGCTACAACATCGGGATACGTGTAACGGCAACCACACGAATGGAAAAAGTTGGAGTGGGAGTCAAGCCGACTTTTGCGGCTCCGCCGCTTCCAGAACAGAGACTGGACTTGCCGAAGGTTGCAATTGTAAGCACTGGGGGCACAATCGCGAGCAGGGTGGACTATCGTACGGGTGGGGTGCGACCTGCACTTTCAGCCAGCGACCTCTACAGCGTTGTTCCTGAACTCTCAGAAATCGCCACAATAGACGCCGAAATTCTCTTCAGCCTATTCAGCGAGAACATCACCCCTAAACATTGGGCGGAAATAGCTAGAACCACGGCCAAACATATTGGAGACGGCGTCGCTGGCGTTGTGATTGCTCATGGAACCGACACGCTGGGCTACACTGGTGCTGCACTATGCTTTGCTCTTCAAAACCTATCAGTACCAGTCATAATAGTGGCTTCTCAGAGGTCAGCTGACAGACCAAGCTCAGATGCTGCAACAAACCTTATTGGCGCAGTTAAAGCAGCCGCTAATGCACCATTCGCCGAGGTTGTGGTTGCCATGCACGAAACAGTTTCCGACAAAGCCATAGTTTTCCATCGTGGAACCAAGGCACGAAAGTGTCACACCAGCCGTCGAGACACCTTTCAATCTATCAATGCTTCACCACTTGCAAAAATGGAAAACGAAGAATTCTTCATGTTGGTGAAGGACTTTAATAAACGAAATCCGTCGAGGAAGCTCGTTTTGAAGCCTAACTTTGACGAAAAAGTGGCGCTGGTTAAGTCGTATCCTGGTTTAGACCCGCAACTCATTGATTGGTATGTAGATAAGAACTATAGGGGCATAGTTCTCGAGGGAACAGGGTTAGGACATGTGGGAAACTACTGTTTTTCCGCTGTTAAGAACGCCATAGAAAAGGGCATGCTTGTAACCATGACTTCCCAGTGCATTTGGGGACGTATAAACATGAATGTCTATAACCAAGGCAGAGACCTCCTCGCGCTGGGAGTGATTCCACTCGAAGACATGCTGCCCGAAACCGCTTTAGTAAAGCTCATGTGGGTTTTCGGACAGACAAAGGATGTTGACGAAGCCAAGAGGCTTCTGCTGACTAACATAGCCAACGAGATTTCACTTAGAAGATTTTCTCTCTAAGAGCTTCTATTTCGATTTGAACTTCATGCTATTACCTAAAACATTCCTTAAATTATTGATGTAACCTGAAATGAAAATAGGAGAATGCAAAAAACATGGAAAAGTAGTAGTTGAATCAAAATAACTGACAAGGACTCAGAGAATAAAAGCTGAATAAGGGCTTATTTTTTTGAGGAGGCTTTGTCATTGACCTTAGGATCTTCTTTTTCTAGGAGCCATTTCTTGACCTTTTCTCGTAGCTGGGGAAATTCATCGAGCATGGCTTTTATTATTTTGAATTTTGATTCGTCAGTCAATTCAACTCTCCTCTTCCTATACAACTTCTGACTTTTAAATTTTGATGCAATTTGGGGTCAAACATGCGATAATGAGTATGTTCCAGAAGATTTTTGCATAATTCTTAAATTGTTGAGGTATGCTAGATGACTCTAGGGAAGTACTCAGTGAACGCCGTTTTACGCTTAATGGGGAACGTCTTTGTACTTAGGAGAGTTTGCTACCTTTCCCTCACTCATATTCTCCATTATGCATGAGTTGGCACCAGTAAGGTACTTCCCTTAAGAAATTATGACGGAACCGAAAAGCTAATTATAATTGAGAAGAAGTCATTTGGGAGGTTGTTGTGAATGAAGAAGACAATGAAGAAGCTTCTTTTGGAATTGTTGAAGGATTCTAAGAGGAGTGACAGGGAATTGGCAAAGGTTCTGGATGTGTCGCAAGCAACTGTGAGCAGAATGCGAAGTAAACTTGTAAGGGATGGGCTGATACGAGAGTTTACAGTCATACCAGACTTCTCAAAACTGGGATATGAGCTTATGGCAATTTCTTCTGTTAAAACCAAAATAAAACCCGAATTGGAGGAAAAAGCCAAAAAATTGATGAAGAACTATCCGAATGTCATATTTGTGGCAAGAGCTGAAGGCATGGGAAAGAACGGCGTAATGATATCTCTACACAAAGACTACACAGATTATTCCAGTTTTATCGCAGAACATCTGGTACATTGGGGAGATGACTTGGAAAATTATGACACTTTGCTCATCAGCCTAAAAGGAACAATAGTCAGACCATTCTCCTTGAGATACCTAGCAGAAGTAGAAGAGACATCAGAAGATTAACCATAATTTTCCACATTCTTCTCATCATCTTCATTGAATACACGATTATAAAGCAAGATGAAGTAAACACTAAATACCACTCTTTTCTCTCTATTTTCCCTTATGAATTCTGTACTCTAAGGGTTGTTCTCTTCAGAATTAACAGTAAGATGTCAATTGTGTAAACTCATATTTTGAACTGCTTAAGCCTTAAATCCATGTATCTCCAAATAAGCCTAAAATAAGCCTCTAAACCGATAAAGAATGAGAAAACTCACAGAAGTGTTAATTTCCACCTAGAACTTTACATGAAGGAATACGCGAGGAGAAACCATGAGCATAGACTACTCAAAAATTGGATTGAAAGTCGGACTTGAGTTGCATCAGCAACTCGACACCGCGGAGAAACTTTTCTGCTCTTGCGCACCTCAACTTTTTAGAGAAGAACCAGAAATTACCTTTCTGCGAAGGTTGCGACCAACCCAAAGCGAGTTAGGACAAATTGACCCCGCTGCGTTTTTCGAGTTTCAGAAGGGCATAAAAATCCTATATGAGGCAAATAAGGAAACCAGCTGCCTAGTGGAGATGGATGAAGAACCTCCACATAATTTGAATAAGGAAGCTGTTGAAATTGCGCTTATTGTTGCGCTGATATTAAATGCAAAGTCAGTTGATGAAATTCACGTAATGCGCAAAACCGTCATTGACGGGTCGAACACAACTGGTTTTCAGAGAACATGCGTCGCTGCTTTGAATGGAGAAATCAAAGTTGACGGTAAAATGGTTCCAATTCAGCATGTAGGCCTAGAGGAAGATGCTGCCAGAAAGATTGGTGAAGAGGGCTCTTTGATTAGGTATAGAATCGACAGACTTGGCATTCCTTTGATCGAGGTTGCGACTGCCCCTGTTCTTTACTCTCCCAAGGAAACCGAAAAGGTGGCATTGGCTATTGGCAGGATTTTGAGAGCCACTGGCAAAGTTAAACGAGGGTTAGGAACAATTCGCCAAGACCTCAATGTCTCTATTCCAAATGGCGCAATTATCGAGATAAAAGGTGTCCAAGAGCTGGAGCTTGTTTCTAAAGTTGTCGAGTTTGAGGTTCAGCGTCAACTTAACCTTCTAAAAATAAAGGATGAACTGCAAAGGCGTGGAGTAAACGAGGAAGACATCAAAGAAGAGTTTATGGATGTGACCCCTGTTTTTGAGAAAACAAAGTGTCGAGTTGTACAGAAGGCGGTTTCAAACGCAAAGCAGGTTTTAGCGGTTCTGCTGCCCAAGTTTGCTGGTTTGCTTAAAATCGAGCTTATGCCAAATGTTCGACTTGGAACTGAAATAGCTAACAGAGCACATTTTTGGGGCAGAGTCGGAGGCATCTTCCACACCGACGAGTTGCCTGCCTATGGAATAACCGACAAAGAACTACGCAAGCTGAGAGAATCTGTGAAAGCCGAGCCTGAAGACGCTGTTGTTTTTGTGGCTGACAGTTTAGAAAATGCATACGATGCTTTAAAAGCTGTTGTGGAAAGAGCGCAAGAGGCCTTGCGCGGCGTGCCCGAAGAAACACGAGGACCTAATCCAGACGGTACGACACGTTATATGAGACCTAGGCCAGGAGCCGCACGGATGTATCCTGAAACCGATGTGCCACCCATTCAAGTCAGCGAAGAATATTTGAATACCCTGCGAAGTCGTTTGCCAGAGTTACCAGAGCGCAGACAAGAACGGCTGATGAAAGAATATAAGCTAAACGAAAAGCTTGCCAGGCAGGTTTTGGACTCCGAATATGCGCTGCTCTTCGAGGAGATCGCCCATGAAAGCGGGGTCTCGCCTACCACCATTGCGGCTGTTTTAACCGAAACCATGAAGGCTCTAAGACGAGACGGCATGGAAATCGATAAGATACAAGATGAGCAGATTAAGGAACTGTTTAGTTTTGTCGGCACTGGCAAAACCGCAAAGGAAGCTATTCCAGACATTTTAACGTGGCTTTCGAAACATGAAGGCGCCTCTGTTAAGGCTGCAACTGAAAGCCTAGGTTTGACCATGCTTTCTGAAGCAGAAATCGCGAAGATTATTGATGACTTGCTCGTGGAGAACAAACAGCTGATAAAAAAGCGAGGGGAAGCTGTGTTTGGGGTGCTCATGGGTTTGGTTATGAGGAAGGTTCGTGGAAGAGCAAACGCTGAGTTGGTTAACAAAGTTTTGAGGCGGAAATTGGGAGAGTTTGTTAGCTAAAATTCGACATAATTGGAGGTAATCGCCTTTTTGCTCAGAGCTTTTTCGTGTGGGTATAGAAAGATAATAGAAAGAAAAGATATCCCAGATGGAAAAAGAGCTCTAAGGGATGTCCACTGTAGTATGTATTCTGTAGATTTGTGTAGCTGAATAGCATATCTCCGAACACGTTCATTATGATCCCAGCGTTAATGAGCAGCCATACAGATCCTAATCTTCCCTTAAGCCCAGTCGTTGTGAACACCAACAAACAAAGCATAGCTTGTGTCAACAATACAAGATCAAGAATAGGATAGGCAAGGCCTACAAATAATGTGGTCAGATTCACCACTGATGATTTGGCGCTGATAGATAACAATAAAGGAGGAATTATGCCTGCACTTGTTGGCAAAACGAAAATTGAAGCGGTTGCAAGCACTCTCTTAGATACGACAGATCGAAAGAGTCCGATATAGGTAAAGATAGCAAAAAAGAAGAAACCGTAGCCAACAAGCCTGTAAACGTCTGCAACGGATGGATAGGGTATCTTAACGTCGAAGATTAATGTGTAAAAAGCCCAGCTCAGTTCGCCTATGAACCAGAAGATCATTCCTAAGGAGAAGCCAAGCCAGATTCTCGACAATCTGCTTTCAAGGTTTTCCCAGTAATTGCTCAAGGCGAAGCCTGAAGCAACCACAGCCGCACCAGCGATGAAGAGAGGAAAAGCATTGGAGAAGAAAATCATGAAATTCGTATAATAGCTTTGAAAGAAGTAAATTGCGGTGAGGCTTAGGGCAAAAATCAGAGCTAGCCAATAAACGTTTTTCAAGTTAGGGTTAGAATCGTTATATGACAGTTTAATCACCTATTGACGTCATGCAGTTTTGTTCTTTAGCAAGTTGTGGTTTAACGTTTCTGATTCGAAAATCAATCTTTCACAATATAACTGCAAATATGAATTATGACTCTGCTAAATCTATGCTCTAGCTTTTAAAGCATTAAAATTGGAGTTTGCGAGATGGAGTTATCTCTAGTTTTAAAAGGTGTTATGTATAATCATGTAAGCGTAAAATTGGTGATGTTGAGTATGGCGAAAATTAGGGTTCATCTTAAAACGGGTTTTGGCGAGCTCGAAATTGAAGGTGAATCGCCACAAGAACTGCTTGAAATGTTAAAGAACATGACGCCAGAATTTTTGAACGAAATGAGCAATGTTGTTTCAGTGAAGTTAGCTCCGCCCGTGAAGGCTCAGCTTGAAGGCATCATAGAATTAACAACCGAGGGACCAGTCATCACAACTCGGGAGAAACTTTCACATTATGAAGCCATAGGCTTAGTCCTCTACGCTTCAGAAAAGAAGGAGAATACGTCTAGTAAAATCAATCGACTGCTCTTGTCGAGTGGAATCAAATCTATGGTGCCTGCTAGGCTTAACGAGATGACAAAAAGACGCCGAGTGTTCAAGCCAGATCCGGCAAAGCCAGTGTTTAAGTTGACAATGCAAGGCGAGAAATGGATAGAAGACAACGTGTTGCCAAGGCTGAGAACCGCAACTCGTTAAGCAGGTGTTCGCAGAGACACACGCTCTAGACCCAGTCCAAGTATAGGCTCCAAATATGAAAACTTGCAGGGGTGAAAGACTGATTGAGTAAGTCAAAGGAGAAGGATACGGTAACGGTTCATGTGAAGTATAAAGATATTGAGCAGACTTTTACTGGCAACGCCAACGATGTCTGGATTAGTGTAAACCGATTTTTCTGTAAAATGATTCCGGTCTTTGATTTAGCCCGCAAAATAACGCTTACAGTAGACTTACATAAACTTGTCGAAGACTTCAGAGATGTCATTGCAATAGCGCCAGAAGGACCACAACTTCTCATTCCAAGACAGAAATTGACAGGCAGCGAAACTCTTCTGTTAAATCTTTTAGCGACGTACATAGGCTACAAAATAGGAAAACTTGAAAGAGAATGGCTAACAAGAGAGGAGTTGCAAGCCAAATTAGGAAAAAGCATGAAAATAACAAGCACAAGACTAGGCGAACTCACAAGAGAAGGAATAGTATTAAAGACGGAAGAAGGAAACTACAAAATAACCACAAAAGGAACAAAACAACTGCAACAAGAGATGCTGCCTAAGATTCGAATGAAGACTCGAAATTTGTGAAATGTTGTATGATTTACCACAAGTCTCTAGCGACTTGGTGGTCTCTTTTGTGCGTAACGGTAGCGTCTAGGTCTTCCTTCACGTGTTAGTATGCCGTCTTTAACGAGGTCGACTAGCGCATGAGCCACTGCTGTACGGTCGTAATGATAGCCTAACCTTGCCATTTCGCTGTGGACTTCTCCTAGTCCTCTCGGCTCTGTGAACCAGCCTTCTTGCCATAGCCTTTGTATAATCGCCTTACATGTTTCTGCTCTCGCTGGTGGTGCTTCTCGTTCGGCAATCAACTGTGTTTCTTTCAGTTTTTCACTAACCGTCGAGAGGAATTTTCCTACAGCCTTGTTGCATTGGTCGATTGTGCCTTCTATTTCGAATTCAATGTTGCCAACTTTCATTTTGACGCGGATTGGTTGTTCTTTTTCTTGTGGGGCTTCGCTCATCTGTTTCACTTAAGTCCTATATTGTTTATTGTATTGTGCATTTTGTTCATGCACAACATTTAAATACCCAACACCATCCTATACTGCTAATTGGTGAATCTAATTGATTGAACAATACCAATATACAACAACCCAGAAATATAACTTTCCACACACAGTCCAAGACTTCCAACTTCCCCAACATTTCATACAGCTAAGCCTCCGCACTCTCAGAAACATAAAAAACAGCAGACTCTTCCAACCCAACATAACAAAGCAACTCGCAAATCCAACAGCTCAGACGCTAGAAGAAACAACACACTTGTTCACAGGACCCAGCCAACCCAAACTCAAACCAATCCCGCTTAAACCAATTAGAGATGAAACCCCAGTAATAGCGGTTGACGTTTCAAACATGAAAATAGGTGAAACAGACATCGGCATCCTCTGCGCCATAAGAGCCGCAATCGTGTGGAAACAGAAACATCAGTATCGCTATCTACGCCTGGGACCGTTTCCGTTTCACATAACAGAAGAAAACAAAAGCGAAGTCTACCATCTTTTTCGTCAGTACTCTTTTCTTGAACAGCCAACTCTAGATTACACAAGCACGCTAAGCCTCATCTACGCGCCTACTCGCCTAGGGGCACTGCTCGAGCGCTGGCTACAAATGAGCATCGCAGCTCAAACTAGCAACAGTCTCATTTTATGGGATGGTTCCCTCACAGCAGGTACACAAGACGCCCCAGTCACAGTTATGTCGCAGCTTTTAGAAACAGTCCGAAATCGTTCTAACACAGTTCTTGCCTTCACAAAGATAACCCGTCTACGCCTGCTTGGATACCGCCTCACCGACTATATCAGTCGGTGCACGCCGCCATGCCTACTCGAGATAAACGGCTATCCTATGGCTCTATCTAATGCCATACGCCTTTTAGGCAACATTTATGTAGCAAAGCTGAGCGAAGGCAACTGCTCTTTCAGACTTGACATAGACCGCAAACTTCCAGAGGAAAAGGCTGTTGAAGCCGCCCAACGCCTAATCGGTAATGAACTCCTTATGCAAAGCTATCCGGAAACCTTACGACTAGCACACATATATTCAACTTTCACAGCCAACGAGGTCATAGGCATTCAGCGCTTCCTAGCGCAAACGCACCAACTAAAGATTGTTACGAGACCAAACGTGCGCAGACTACTTTTCGGACCTTTTGGCAAGGGACCAGAAAGCTAAAAAGCTGATAGGTGGCTCAAAATATGCGGCTATACAGAAAAGAAGGCAACACAATTCAAATCCTATGCTTTCCAAACGAAAGCGTAGAGAAAGGTGACTACCTTCAAGTTGAAGACCCGAGGCAAAACAGAGCTTTGCTTATTCAGGTCATAGATGTTCAGTTCGCCAGCATTCCTGGTATTCTGGAGGAGTTATTACGTGACTCAACTAACAACGGCGACGTTATTAATGGCGAGAACCTTGACCCGTTAAATGTGGCGTCTCAAATAACCTTGATCCAAGATGCGCGCCTTATTATATGCAAGATAAGAGGCACAATTCAAAACGGAAAACTCAGCGTTAGCTCAGCATGGCTGCCTTCGCGCAGTCAATCTACTATTAAGAAGCTTTCAACCAAAACTCTTACGACAGTGCTTAAGATTAACGATAAACTGCCGATTTATGTTGGCGAAACCAAGGAGTTTTCACCGCTTAAGGTTGACGCCACAGCTTTAGACGGTAAACTCAACATAGTTACAGGCAAGAAGGAAACGGGCAAGTCGCATTTCTCTAAGCTTCTTGTTCTAAGTCTAATCGACCATGGCGCTCCGGTTGTTGTGTTAGACCTTAACGGTGAGTATGCCCATTTGGGCTATACATCTGATTGCAAAAAGAACCAACACTACATGAAAATACATGTGCTCACACCATCCAGCAACTTCAAAGTCATGCTATCTCAGATAAAACTGCGTGTAATGTTCAACATTCTTGTTCATGCGCTGAACCTGCCAGGCACGTCAGCCAGAGAATTTCGACGCATATGGCGCTTTCTTAAGGAACACGCAAAGTTAAGCTTGCACGAACTCGGCGAGGCCATACGAAACTGGCAATGCAATCATCATGTCAAAGACGCCTTGTTTTCTCGTTATTATACACTGGTCAACTCAGGCTTCTTCACGGATAATCCTTCAGAGGCGATAACGCTTGAAGATTACTTCCAGAAGATTAGAACCGGCGGTGCCCTTGTTGTTAATCTCCGTGACACATCGTTTGTGGACCGTCAAATTGTGGTTGAATACTTGCTCGGAAAACTTGTGGAAATGCTTACTGGCTGGAAATTGAAGGCTGTTTTTCTTGTCGCTGAAGAGGCACATCTTTATTTGCGAGAAACCTATTGGAACGACATTGTCACCCGCATGAGGCATTTCGGCGTTTTCACAACTTTTGTTACTAATCAGCCCGACACCATACGAGAGAATATCTACCGCCAAGCCGACAACATTTTCCTCTTCAACTTCACCAATGCGCATGATTTAGAAACCGTGAGCCGAGCAGCTAAGGTGGATTCGGAAACGGTTAAGTCGATCGCGCGAGATTTGCCGCCTCATCATTGCCTCCTTTTAGGCAGGGTTGTAAAAGACTTTCCAATAGTTGTAAAAGTACGCGCTTTAGATGTTCAAACAATGGGACAAACCCGACTATTTTTCAACTAAAACACTAGGTTTTAAACGTGCTGAGTTTTTCGGTTAGATTGTAAGCATCTAAAAGTTCAAAAGCCACACCCACACTTTTCTGGTCTTGGCTACTCTTAAAGACATTTAAAAGCATCTAATCGTTTCATTTTTGAAACAACAACCATCACAATGATGGCGACGAGTATAATTGCTATGCTCACTATAACGTGAATAGACGCTTCTGTAATGGCTGCTTTGAGAGTCTTCAGTTATAGAAGCTTCGCACTCTTCTTCCATAAACTCCAGAAAAACTCCGCAAGTATACACTAGAGCAAATCTTAAGAGCATGGAGCCAAAATATCTCAGACTGAGATTGTGGTTATGAATACTCGAGAAAGAGATGCCTGTTTTGGTGAACGCAGACTGGGCAGAGATTACTCTGGCTTGATATCTTTCGGGATGTTTCTTATAATAGTGGGTATAGTCTTTGTTATAAACCGAAATTTATTCTCTGATCTTGAATTGTGGATCAAGCAGGTGACAGAAGAACAGGTTTTAACTAGGCCACCTGAAAGCCTAATTACCAGCGCTATGATATTCTTTGGTTTAATAGGATTATCCGACTTCTTTAAGGCAGGCATCAGACTTTGGATTGAAAAATCCAAGAGACAAGTCTTGGGTGACATATTATCAGGAGTTGCCTTAGTATTGTTCGCTTACCTAATTAATCTCTATGCTATCTATGCACTTACCTGGCAACAGGTTTTGGCAATTGAGGCCATAGCTGTTGGATTACTCGTAATACTGTATAGTATAGTTCGGTACATGTTTTTGAAGTAGCACCATATATGACTCGCAATGTCTACTGCTCAAGCAAGATTCGCTACAATGTTTACGACAGAAAAACATTGAGAAGTCACTTATCAGCATACTGCCAAACGATTAAGGAAAAAAAGGGGAATTTGCGGGAGATATCACCAGCTTAGCGTTTATTTGGCTAAATACACCCGACCTCAAAGATGCAGTTGTTACCTTCTTTGAGGACTTCCATCTTGAAGAGGCATTTCAAGACGTTTATTTGCCAGCTCCAAGGTCTGAATGGAATCATAAAGTTGTATACAGCGCATTTCAACAGTTCTGTATTGGTTACGGCATATTTCAAATAGTAATTCTTAGTCTTGAGGTTTGTTTTCAGTTCTTCTATAAGCGATAAGGCTGGAACAGTCTCCAGCTTAGTCTTTTGGCTTGGTCTAGGCTTCTTTGTAGGTCTTTTGCTGGGCGAAGCAGTTGGCTGGTTTGCTTTTCTCGCCGGATTCATCGTTGTTGTAGAGTCATCAATTATCGTTAGAGGTGTTGCTCAGATTCTAATTAGTATTTTGCACATGTGAAAAAGTGCAATCTAAACAATCATTAGTTAAATTCAGAAAATCCAGTTTCTCCGTAAAGGTTACTGGTATGCGAAAAACGCTTTTTTCTTTATTTTGAGTGAGATGTGCCCGCAAGTCACACAGGCTCAGTTGTCGTCGTCTTTGCGCACCGAGCGCCGACGACAACTACACTCTCTGAGGCTCCCAGTCTTGGTTTAGAAATAGTAGTCCTATAGCGCCTAAAGACTACTACTTCTGGAAGATGAGAGTTGCTTCAGCTTTTCGTAATGTTTCTCGAAAAAAGCTCGGAACGAGTTCGTAAGATTGTATTTTTCCACTTTGTTCAATGAGACCCATCTGACTTCGAGCACGTCATCTGCATTCATTAAAATTCCACCCTCAATTTTAGCGAGAAAGTTGACTACGACAAATTGATATTGAATACGTCCTTTTTCATCTCGTGTGATGCTGTCAAACACATCCATAAGCCTTTCCACCTCTATGTCCAAGCCACATTCTTCTTTCACTTCTCGAACAACGGCTTCTTGAACCCGCTCACCCAGTTCCACGAGTCCACCCGGTATGCTCCATCTGCCTTGCCCAGGCTTGGCTCCTCGCTTGATAAGGAGAAGTTTTTCGCTTTTAAGGATGAGAGCTCCTACACCAACAATAGGACGCGTAGGATATTCCCGACTCAATTCTTTAACCTTCTAAATCCGCAATACTTTCACTATGCTCTCATATTTAAAAGGCAACGCACCAAATAGTTAAAGAGAAAGGAGAAAGCGACAGTGAAGCCTTTTAGCTTTGTTCATGTGGCTGACCTGCATTTGGACTATGCACAGTATAACTTGAATGTGAGACGCCAAGACTTTGACAACGCCTTCAAAGAAGTTGTGGACAAAACCCTTGAGCTGAAGCCCGACTTCATGATTGTCGCTGGCGACCTATTTCATCATGCCAGACCGTCTAATGTTACCTTAGAAACGGCAATCACCAACTTTCGAAGGCTAAGAGAAGCTGGCATAGCTGTGCTCGCTGTAGACGGCAGCCACGACGCAGCGCCTAACGTGGTTACCGGCACAATTTTGCATCCGCTTGACAGCGCTGGCTTGATCCATTACTTGCCCCGTCACGAAGGCGCTTGTTGGCGCAACGAAAGCTGCTATGTTTACGGGGTGCCCAACTATCGAACCAGACGACGAACAGATGAGCAGTTGCCCCTCTTCTTAGAGCAAGAGAAGCCTTCGCCAGACCCTTCGCTGTTCAACATTTTCGTTTTTCACATGGCTTTGGACCTTCCAAGTGTTACGCCGCCTTATATGGAAGCTGAAGCTTCGCCGGAGCTGATTCCAGAAGGCTTCAACTACTTTGCTGGCGGACATGTTCACAAACCTTCGAGTGGCAAGTTTAAGAATGGAATGCTCGTTTATAGCGGCTGCACCGAAACCGTGAGCTACGAGGATGCTAAAATCGAGAAGGGCTTTTACCACGTGAAAGTGAATGAGAAGGGTGTTCCAAAGCTTAACAGGATTGGGCTTGAGAGTCCGCGGCGTTTTGTCATTTTGAAACACGATTTTCGCGATGTTCTTCCAGCCAAAATCACTGAAATGGCGGTACAAAGCGTGAAGGAAGCGGATGAAGAAGGCGTGATTATCATTCCCGTGTTGGATGGAGTTCTGCCTGCTGAGGCTAATCGGTCTGAGGTCGACATCACGCAGATTAGAAACGCTGCAGAAAAGGCGTTACTTGTTCGTCCTCTTTCGCGCCTACAGGAAATGGAGGTTTCAGAAGAAGTTATTCGGTCCATATTCGAAGGCGAGTTGAAAGACTTGAAAACGAAGGCTTTCGAATATTTCATCCAAATCTTTAGTGAACGCTACAGTCGGGATGAGGCTGAAAATATTTCAAGATTGGCTGTCGACATTCTCGAACCATTGGCGAGAAAAGACGAAGACAAAGTGAGAGACGAATTGGAGGCTTTCCTACATGAGAGTTAAAAGCATAGAGCTGGAAAACATTCGCTCCCATGTCAAGTCTAAGATTCAATTTGGCAGCGGCTTCAACTGCCTCGTCGGCGGTGTGGGATGCGGAAAATCCAGCGTGCTTTATGCTATCGACTTCGCACTTTTCGGCGACCCAATTGGAAGAAGCTTCGAGTATCTTCTTCGAGAAGGCGCAGACGCATGTAAAGTAACTTTGCAATTTGTACATGCTGGCAAAACCTACACGCTTTCACGTGCTCTCAGAAGACGAGGCAAGAGCATAAGCCAAGATACGGAGCAACTCAAACTTTACGAAGACAACAAACTGGTTGCCAGCGTCAAGAGCGGAGCAGTTGTAGAACAGTTGAAAGCCATCACAGGACTAGACAAGGATATCTTCCGAGAAATCGTTTGGGTTAAACAAGAGCAGTTGAAAGAATTATTGAACATGAGACCAAGAGAACGCCAAAAAAGGCTAGACGATCTCTTCGGGCTCTCCGACTACGAGGCTGCATGGAGCAACATGCTCGGAGTTCAAAAAGAATACGAAGGCCAAAAGAAAGTCTACCAACGGGACCTTGACATACTTGGAATGGACAAACTTCAAGCCGAATACCACAAGTCGGTTGAAGAACTCTCACTAATCACGGACGAACTCGAAGATTTAAAGAAGAAACTTGCGGAGGCAGAGATCGCACTTAACGAAGCCACCGCCAAGCTTCAAAGCCTAGAAGAGTTTAAGAAGCAAACCGAAGAACTGATGAGAAAAGAGACCGAATTACAAACCCATATCACAAACATAGAAGACTTATGTGGCAAACTAGCCAACGAAATCGAACAAAAAAACACGTTTGTCAACAACATAACAGAGCAGCTAAAAACCTTAGAAATCCAAGAAAAATCTCATCGCGAAGCCCTTCAAAAACTGGAACTAAACCCAGTACAAACGACCGACCAACTGAGAAAGTACCTCTTGACCTTAGAAGACCAAACAAGAAGCATCGGAGGCGAGCAAGAAGCTGTTAAAAAGGAGATGTCTAACAACCAGCGAAGAATCTCCAGCCTCACAGCCGAGAGCAAATGTCCCTTGTGTTTGCAGTCTCTTAATGAAGACTATAAAACGAGTCTTATGGAAAGACTGACACATGAAAACTCTGAACGAGAAAAACGCATAACTGAGTTACAGACAAACCTAGACGAACTCGAAAATCTACGCAACGTTACTAGTCAAATTGTTTTAAGTTTGCAAACTCTCACGCCAAAAATTAGCGACTTACAAAACAGAATTGGCGAAGAACAGCAGTTTTTAGACAAGCTTTCAGTAGAATTCGAAGAGAAACAACAACAAGAAAAGGCATTTCGAGAGCAACTTAAAGTCGTTCGAACTGAAATCGCCAAATTCGACCTCACACAACTAGAGTTAGCACGAAAACTCCGAGATGAAGCATTCATTCAATTCTCAGAGTTAAAGAATGGCTTACAAATGAAAGAAACTCGAAGACGCGACATTGCAACCAGAATTGAAGAGGTCAAACAACGCTTAGACAATGCCCAGCAGAAAACGGAACGTATGGAAAAAATTGGAAAACTGCTGGAGATTATTAATGGAATTCGAGGCGCCTATCGAAGCATTCAGCCTCGACTGAGAAGCGAGTTTGTCACCTACCTGCAAAGGATGGTTCAGCAGGTTTTAGACGACCTCATTGGATCCGCTGGACCCACACTCCTAGCTAAGATCGATGAAACTTACACGCCTGTAGTTCAGAGCGAGGAAGGCTACGAACGAAACATAAATTACATTTCAGGCGGTGAACGAACCTTGCTAGCCTTCGCCTACCGTTTGGGACTAGGACAACTTATCATGCAGTCGAGAACTGGGCATGGACTCTACATTTTATTTTTAGACGAACCCACAGAAAGCCTAGGCAGAGAAGACGGCTCCATATACCGTCTAGCCGAAGCCATATCCCGTCTTAAGGCAATTGAACAAATAATCGCTGTAACTCATAGTGAAGCCTTCGCCGAAAAGGCTGAGCATGTCATACGCGTTGAAAAGGAAAACGATGTCAGCAGAATTTCTGTGGAGGAGTAACCCAAAAATTTATCATTCACACATCTTAATCCTCTTCAACAAGCTCACTACGCTTGGGTATAAAAGATGAAGCCAGAAAAAATCCTTAGCGCCATCACATCTGCAATTGGCCACTTAGAAAATTCTATGAAACTGTTTTTAAACAAAAAAGAGGAAGAACCTTTTAACATGGTTTGGCGAGCTTCATCTGACGTTGAATATTGCCTTTTCCTTCTTTCGCTTCTCCACTCCAACGAAGCTGAAAGCTTCTCTCTGAAATATAAATCCTCCTCAAAACAGATGGAAATACAACCAGCTCTTACCTCCGCGCTAAACATGCTCAAAGAAGCCAAAAACAGCGTTGAAAACGACGATTTGGCCAAGGCTCATGAGAAAACCTGGCAAGCACGAAGCTACCTGTTTAAAGTGCAAGGTATTTTCGAAAAGAAACGGAAGATTGGCGCAGAACGGTCTTCTACTCGCTCCTAGCTTCTCTTCGGGTCTTTATCATCAAAACGTTTTCTCTGCTGGAAATCACCCGGAACTCACCCTTTAACTCTGCCTTGTGCAGGAATTTGCGAAGAAGCACGCGTAGATAAGCTTTTGAGGGAACAGCTTTTCCTTCATTTCCAGTTTTCACTGTGATTTCGTTACTGGCCACATCGATTTTGGCTTCAGTTTTCTCCTCTAAGAATTCTGCAAGTTCTTTGATGCTTTCTCCTTCTACATCACGTAGCTCGGATACGTTGATAATTATACTTGGCATGACTCTCGCCTCCTTTAACGGCTAACTATCGACGAACAACAATTACTCTTACTTGGTCGCAAACGTTTTCACACCAGTCAGCAACTGTTTCGATGGCGTCTAAGAGCTGATTAAGCATAATCGCTACTCCGACTTTCATTTTTGTCTCCTTCACGAGTTGCTTTCTAGCGTTTTCGTACAGAGCGTCTACTTCTTCTTCCAGTCGCTCTACTTCATCTGCCGCTTTCAAGGCGTCTTCGGGTTTCTTCGTCATGCGACTTACACATCTTCTAAGCGCAACTGCGCATTCTTTTGTGCCTTTCATCATTTCAACCATTGCCTTCTTTAGGTTGTCTGGTATATCCTCTGGTGAAATGACGTTCAGTATGCGCGTTGATTCTCGGCTCCAGTCGGCTACCATGTCGATGCGTTTCATTAAGTGCATAAGGTCTTCTCGGTCGGCAGGAGGCAACTCTCCACGTGCAAGTTCGCGCATATCGTCTCTTCTGAGCTTGTCAGCTTCCTTTTCCGCGCTTGTCACACGAGCAATGCTCTGTTTCATCTTTTTTTCGTCGTTGTCTGCTGCTGCTTTAACGGCTCTTTCCAGGTCTTCGACGGCGCTTATGGTTGTGGCTAAGTGCTGCTGCATCATTGTTACGACTTTTGTTTCTCTTCTTTTTTCAAACCATTTTATTAGTTCACTCAAGGGCTAGTTCACTCCGTAATCCTGCGCTCGGATAGATGAACACGTAACTTTTCTCTGGAGGGAAGCACACCGTGACTTTTTCACCTTCGTTGAACCATTTGCCCATTAAAGCCGGACGAACAATCACAACGACGTCCTCGTTTTTAAGTCTAACTTCATAGCGGACGTCTGTGCCTTCAAATCTGAAACGTTCTATGTGGCCAGTTATGCAGTTTAACCCTTTCTTGTAGCCCTTTTCTATGCTAAGCGTTTCTGGTCTAACCGCCAAAACAACGCGTTCTCCCTTGTTTCTTGCTTTCTCTATGGCATTAACAATCAGTCCTCCCCGCAACTCTATGACACAACCCCTATCGTTGGTCTCCACAATGTAACCTTCAAGAAAGTTGGATTCACCAATGAAATTGGAAACGAAAACGTGTTTAGGTTTCATATACAACTCTTGGGGCGTTCCAACTTGCAGGATTTTTCCCTTTTTCATAACAGCGATTCTGTCAGAGATTGCCATTGCCTCGCCTTGGTCATGTGTAACGTGTATGGCGGTTAATCCCAAGTCTTTCACAAGTTTTCTGATTTCATATCGTAACTCAAACCGAATCTTAGCGTCTAAAGCGCCTAAGGGCTCATCTAACAACAAAAGCCTAGCCCCAGCAGCCAACGCTCTTGCTAGGGCAACTCTTTGCATCATGCCGCCGCTCAACTCTTTTGGGATAGCATCTGAACGTTCGTATAGTTTAACCATTTCAAGCATTTCTCGTCCAATTCTTTCGCGTTTATCTCCTTCCCATGCTTTCACTCGCGGCCCATAAGTTACGTTGTCCCAGGCGTTCATATGAGGAAAAAGCGCGTAAGTCTGGAAAACAAATCCGATTCCTCTATCTTCTGGTGGAATATGGGTGACAAGCTTATTTTCAATGAAGATTTTTCCCTCGTTGGGTTGAACTAAACCAGCAATTAATCTGAGCAGAGTGGTTTTGCCGCATCCACTCGGACCTATGAGAGCGAAGTACTCCTTGTCGTGCACATGAAGGCTTACGTCTTTTACTGCAACAATTTTGCCGTATTTTTTTGTGACGTTCTCTAGGCGGACTTCAGGCATTCTAGTAGCCCCGTAAGCTTAAGATGAGGATACATTTCACTACTATATTAAACATGTTAATGTCTTCCTCTAACCGTGCCTCTTAAAATTAATAGGACAGCAAAGGATAAAACTATCAAAAAGCCGCATCCAAGACCAATTTCCATAGGACTGGCCAGCACGATTTGTTTGACCCATTCAACCAGTAAAACCGGGGCAGTTTTCAGTTCAGTTACCACCGCCAAGGTGGCGCCGGTCTCACTAACGCTTCTTGTGAACATCATGATTGCACCCGCAAACAAAGAATACTTTGTTAAAGGCAGAATGATTGTTCTAAACACTGCAAATGGTTTGGCTCCAAGCGTCTTAGAGGCTTCTTCCAAATCCATGTCAACTCTTTCAATGGCAGCAGTCATTGACCTGACAAAGTAAGGATAGGTGATTGAGAGATGAGCGAAAATCAACAATCCAATTTCAGGTATAAATGGGAAGTTATTCCAGAAGATGCTGAGAGAGACGCCCAGCGCAATGGACGGAACTATCATAGGAATATTCACTAGCACATCCAGAATCGTTGAAGGCAACACTCCAAGTCTCTTTCTGGCTATAAGAATTGCCATCGGCAAACCAGCTACAGTATTCAACAAAGTCGCGACGAATGCTACACTATATGATAGGGAAAGGCTCTGCCAGTATCCTTGCCAAATACCCGTGCTGCTCAGTGCTTCGTTGAGCGTACCGTTTAAAACGGCGTATATGGTTGGAAGAGCGACGAAAAGTGAGGGAATGAGAACTAAAACAAAAAACACCAAGAGAGTTGAAGTGTTTCTCAAGTTTTTGAGGCCGTGGCTACTCAGTTTTCTTTCAGCGACCGGCCAAACTTTTCTTACTGACATTTTTAGTTTTGGCCCAAGTATCATGATGGTTGCGAAGATTATGCAAGAAACCGCTATTAGGATGAAACTAACGAAAACCAAAGCACTTTCGTATCCAAGCTGTTGTGTAGTTTTAAGGTTACTAATTAAAACTGGTCCGTTCTCAAAGGTTCCTGCAACTATAACGGTTGCACCCGTCTCAGAAATTGATCTTGCAAATGCCAATGTGAAAGCTGCAATAAAAGATGTTTTAAGTATCGGGAACGTTACGGTTCTGTCCGCAGTAACTGGCGCTGCCCCCAAAGTTCTGGATGCTTCCTCATACGTTCGTTTATAGTCGAAGAGGGCACCAACCATTACTCTGACCACGGCGGGATAGGAAAAAACGAAATGGACTAGAATTATTAGGAGCCAACCCCGTGATACTAGACTTGCTCCAAAAAGTGAAGATATGCCTTGAGTTTCATTGCTCCAGAATAGCCATATTGAATAACCAAGAGCCACGGTGGGTACGATGAAAGGAATATCGGCCAGTGTGTCGAGAGCGTTTAGCCATTTAGATTTTCCTTTCCAAATGAACCAAGCCATCGGCAAACCAGCGACTATGTCTATGATTGAGACGAACAAAGCGATTGCAAACGACGCGTAGATGGCTGACATTGCTCTAGACATCAAGCTTAGGTTTTCAAAGATTTGGCCAATCAAATTCCATTTGAGGAGTATCCCAAGAATTGGTGGAAACAAGATTAATGCAAAAAAGAAGATCACAGCACATGCATAAATCAAACTTCGCATGCTTCGCTTAGAAGAAAGCACCTCAAGAAACCTTCCAAGATTTCGACCTTTCACGGTGATCATTCCATCCATTTTCTTTCAAGGTATCTCAAGTTTGAAACCTCTCCAGTTGCCTTCACAATGAGACGTTTTCACTCATAAATTTTCCACATCCCACCAGCCATTTCGTTAACTACAGTACAATTATTGACGTTTGGCATTAATTGTCACTTCATAAAAGATTTCGGCATCAAAAATTCCCTAAAAAACACGTGCGTAAGGAGCAATGATTTAATGACTCTCTTAAAACGGGAGTATATTGAAAAAGCTGAATCTTGGTTTTCTTCTTGTCAACAATATTCCACCTATTGCTAATGCTCTTGTCCACGAAGATGCAAGAAATATATAGCCACAAGCGACTTTCTAAATTAGCTTTTCCACTCATTCCTTCTGTCTGCAATCTCCCAAGCGTCGGGTCCTGTGCCAATTAGATTTATGGGCACTTTGATTTCCTTTTCAACTTTTTCAACAAACCTTTTTTGCTTCTTGAGAAAGCTCATCGTAAGACTTAACGCCTTTACATTCTGGGAATAGCACATCGATTTTTGTAGCTACAGCTTGGTGGCTCCATTTGACATTACAGCTCTCCTCGCCAGCTCATAATTGAATGGGCACTCTCCGGCTCCTTTTGGTTACGGTAGCTAGTGGCTTAGAGCTTTGTTTCTCGCAGGTCTATGGTTTCACGAGTTGCTGGTCCTGTTGAGATCAGTGTAACTGGAATCCTAAGCTTTGTCTCGATATTTGAGATGAAATCCTTGGCTTGGGCGCTCAACTTTTCATAACGTTTAACGCCACGGCACTCTGGATAAAGCTTATCAATACACGTTAAAGCGATCTGGGTTGCGCTGTTCATCCTTACAGCTCTTTTTGCTATTTCAAAATCGAAGCGCCCAACCCTCCTTATTTCACCTAGTCGCTCATATACGATGGCTGTCTCAGCTTCTTCTAGACCGAGTTGCTTAATCTCCTCAAACGAATACTCGCTCGCCAATGGCCCTGGGCTCGCTCTTGTCACATAGGATTTAAAGGCGATGACGATATCGTTGAGCTTCAACGGTCCTATTCCCACGTCGGCAGCAAGGGTGCTGGCTGTCGTATCCTTCGATGTTACGTAGGGGTATGTGCCGTGGAACAATGATAAACCATAGCCTTGACTTCCCTCAATCAAGACACTTCCGCCTCTGTCCAAGACATCGTTTAACTCATCTGAGACATTTGTTAGGAACGGCTTGAGTTCGTCGATCTCCTCTGCGATCTTAAGAATTCTGTACGCTCTGTCCGCATTAGCCGGTCCACAACCCATCCCCATAGTCTTCAACTTGCTGGTAAAGTGCTCGGATGAATGCTCAGCTTTTATGTGTCTCTCTTCGATTATGCCGCATTGTCTGTCGATCCAAATTCTGCCCTGTGTTTTTGTCTTCTCAACTTCTTTGAGGAATATTTCAGGGTTGACCAGTACTCCCGCTCCAATGAATAATTTCGCGGTTTCGCATACAAATGCACAGGTGATTTGTCTGAGATCGTATCTTTTCCCCTTAAAGATGAAGCCATGCTCCGCGTTTGGTCCAACCCCGGCCCTAGCGACAGAGTCCGGTTTGTCCGTAGAACTCAGGTACGAAACAACTTTCCCCTTTCCCTCGTCACCCCAGAAACCGCCACAAACCATCGTGCATGACATAATACATCCCGCTGCCCTTTCAACGTCACGCGTTTTCGTTCTTAAATTTTGTCGTTACAGCAGTGTCAAAATTGTCAAGGTGCCAGACCGCCCCTCTAGGTCTTACCCTCTCTTCTTCTTTCAAACCGTTTCAACAACTCAAACGCCGATTCCCCTCTTAATCCACAGTTGTGTCAGGACAAGCAGAACCTCTTCGGCTCAAACCTTCTAAACTCCTCTCTTCTATCCACGATCTCCAATGCGTGTGGTCCTGTCCCGATCAGTGTTACAGGCAGTTTGATTTCCTTCTCGACCTTTTCGATGAACTTACTTGCTTCATGCGAGAGCCCTTCGTAAGACTTGACCCCCTTGCACTCTGGGAACAAAACATCGATCTTGGTTAGGGCTGCTTGTGTAGCTCCGTTTAATATAATCGCCCTCCTTGCCAACTCGTAATTGAAGGGAGATGCCCTCCTTCTCCTTCCAGTTACGGTGGCGATTTCAGCCCAACCCCTCTTCTGAGCTTCCTCCCACGACAATTCGTTTGTGAGCGGGCCTGCGCCAACTCGGGTTGTGTACGATTTGAATACAATGATGACATCACTAACTTTTGTGGGTCCAACCCCAACATCTGAGCACGCAGCTGAGGCTGTTACGTCCTTGGAGGTGCAGTAGGGATAGGTTCCATGATATAGGGAAAGATAGGTTCCTTGGGTTCCTTCAATCAAAACGTTCTTTCCCTCACTAATTGCTACATTCACCTCGAGAGGGACATCTGCTAAAAATCTTTCAAGCTCAGGTATATCATATGCGAGCTTGACCATTCGTAGCGCTCTTTCAGCGTTGCATGGTCCGGTACCTGAGCCTGTTGTTTTGATTTTTTCAGCGAGATGCCCCGCCTTATCGGCTTCAATGTGTTTGGATTCAATAATCGCACATTGAGGATCAACACCGACCCTTTCTTCGGATTTGGCTAGCTGTATCTCTTGAAGGAGGATCTCTGGATTGATCAGAACACCAGGGCCTAGGAACAATCGACATTTGTTGTAAACAAAGGCGCTCGGTAGCATTCGCATCTTATACGTTTTTCCTTCGTAAACCACACTGTGACCTGCATTAGGACCTACGCCCGCTCTTACAGACACTGCAGTTCTGTCTTTCAGTGCTAAATACGAGTTGACCTTGCCTTTGCCAGTGTCTCCAAAGAAGCCGCACACGACAACTGTGCATGGCATAAACTTGTTCTCCAACGATTCTTAACAAGTTCTTGTTTAATTTGAATTAGTTAATAAGGTTTTTTGTATAATTCTTGTTGAATAAGATGTTGTGTCAGATCGCCCGTCGAGAGGCCTATCACAGCGCTTTGGCTCTGCTGACTCTCGTAGTCATCATCCACGCTTATTGAGGTTGTTTCTTGCTTAAGATGTTTTTGTTGTAAACTCTATGCGTTCAACTCCTTTGCCCTTCGACATTCGCCTCAAAACTTTCATGGCACCTATTTCTCCAGTGGCTTTTACATGGATTCCACCGCAGGCGCAAGCATGCCAATCCTTAATCTCTACTATGCGGACTTTTTGAACTTGAGGGGGCAAAATCTTTAGGCTTTCGTGAAACTTAGCCACGTAGTTTTCAGCCTCTTCTCTTGGCATTATTTTTATTTCTACTTGTCTGTTTTCTTTTACAACATGATTTGCAACCTTCTCAATTTCCAATAACAAGGGACCAAGCGACCTGTCATAGCCGAGGTCTAATCGCGCTTTATCCACATCAATTCCGGAACCAACGATTGCTAGAGGGCTACCCACAACTTTTCTTACGGCTTCCGACATCAAATGAGCGGCAGTATGAATACGCATCAAAGCGAATCTTCGTGTCCAATCGATCATACCTTTCACATGGTCGCCTTCTGCAAGTTGCCCACTGATTTCATCCGCAAAATGACCTACAGCGCCCTTTTCCATTCGAACATCAACAACACGGATTTCTCCATGCTCACTTTTAATAACTCCTTTGTCGGCCGGCTGTCCACCACCAAGCGGATAGAAAGCCGTGCAGTCTAAGACTACACCATATCGGTTGCCATGTCTTGTAATTTTCAAGATTTCTGCGTCAAATTCTTTCAAGTAGGCATCGTCGTAATACAAGAGTTTTGTTGGTTGATTTTCTTTAGGAGCAGATATGATTAAGCCTCCTTTCTTACTGTAAAAAGGTTCAGACTTTCACTTAAGCTATTTTCAAAAATGGGCCATGCATGTGTTTCTTTTTGTTAGTAAATGTAATATTGCCTTGAGCATAACCTAGTTTAAGCTGAAAATTTCATGAAAATTATGAGTCGTGTATGCGTAGAGGAGAGAATATAGTTTGGACGTGTTTAAGGCAATTAAAAGCCGAAGAAGCGTGAGAACATTTACACGAGAAGATGTTTCCGAAGAAGAAGTCAAAAAGCTAATTGACGCTGCTAGGTGGGCGCCTTCAGCAGGCAACATTCAACCTTGGGAATTCATCCTTGTGCGAAAACCAGAGATTAAACGCAGATTGTCCATAGCAGCACTACGCCAAACTTTCATTGAAGAAGCTCCCGTGGTAATAGTGGTTTGCGCCAACCAGATCAGGTCTGGTCGAGGATACGGAGCGAGAGGCGTCAATCTCTACTGCTTGCAAGATACAGCTGCAGCAACCCAAAACATGCTGTTAGCTGCATACGCCTTCGGACTAGCAACATGCTGGGTTGGAGCCTTTAGAGAAGAAGAAGCAAAAAAAGCGCTAAATCTACCTGACGGAGTGCGCCCCATAGCAATTATCCCAGTGGGGCGTTCAGCAAAAAAGCCCATGGCTCGTTCAAGAAGATCCCTAAGCGAGATCATTCATTTTGAAACCTATGGAAGAAGAGGTACATAAAAGAGGCGGCGCCAAGAATTAACACTTGGACTCTATATCCTCAGCCTTATTGTGTCCCAAAATATTTTTTTAGCAACACAAATCAGGTAGACGTCTTGTTGACCATCAAATAAAATTTTCCTTGTAAGGTCAAAACAGATAAATCTAACTCAATAGCCCCTTTTGCAGCTCTAAAAAGGACCTTTGCTACATATAACTTGTGACCCGCGTTTAATCAAATAAAGCGAATTAGCTTCTTTCGAATTGTTTTCCTTTCCCTTTTTCAACAATTCTCTAATTTCTCTATAGCTTTGAAGATATCGTAAGCCCTTATCAGTTGTTTTATACATGGTTTTCTCAGTTATTTTGACAGCTTCAAGAAGATTCAAGTCCAAAAGGAGGGATAAATACTCGTTTAACTGTGCAAAGCTCAAATTCGCCCTATACATAATCTGAGTCTTAAGAACGCCCTCTCTAGCTATTTCTAAGATTTCAGCCATAATAAACAAACGGTCACGACGCTTACGCGAACCACCAAGAGGATCATCAACCAACTCAAAATCCTCGCTAAAGTTTTTCTATAACATTCATCTATAACACAGAACACCAAACCCTAAAAGGAGTGCTCCCAACCAAAAAATATTCCAAAACATGGAATATTGCTTTATCATAACCTAGAAAGCCTTTAACCTAACCAAATAAATAGACAAGCTAAACGAGCAGATGCACATGCCGAAGAGCTACTCAAAAATCCTCGTTACAGGTGGCGCTGGCTTCATAGGTGGTCACATAGTTGACAGACTCCTAAAAGAAGGATTTGAAGTCACAGTTATTGATAATCTCTCAACAGGACGAAGAGAAAACATTGTTCATCACCAAAACAGAAAAGACTTCAATTTCATTAAAAGTGATATCCGAAACGCAGCTTTGGTAAAGGAAGTCATAAAAGACGTAGACGCTGTCTTTCACGAAGCCGCACTAGTAAGCGTGACCCGCTCAGTGGATAATCCATTGTTAACAAATGAAGTAAACGTTTCAGGAACGTTGAATCTTCTAGAAGCCTGCAGAGATGCAAATGTAAAAAGATTCATACATGCTTCTTCTTCATCGGTATATGGCGAAACTGAAACCTTGCCGAAACATGAAAAATTAACCCCCCAACCCATATCTCCCTATGCTGTTTCAAAATTAGCGGCTGAAAACTACGTTAAAGTCTACTATGAAGTGTATGGTCTTAACACGGTTTGCTTACGTTACTTCAACGTGTACGGTCCAAGACAAACTTATGGTCCCTACAGCGGCGTAATCACCATATTTATAAACAGACTGTTAAAAAATGAACCCCCAATCATTTATGGCGATGGGAAACAAACAAGAGATTTCACTTTTATACAAGATGTTGTCGAAGCTAACATGCTTGCCCTCTCCAGAAAAAGAGCAATAGGAGAAGTATTTAACATAGCTACAGGAAACCAAACAACAATCAACCAGTTGGCAGCGATGCTTCAGCAAGTCGTGGATAAAACAAACTTTAAACCTATATACGCAGATCTAAGACCAGGCGACATAAAACATAGCTATGCAAGTATTACAAAAGCCAAAAAACTTCTACAATACAATCCAAAAATATCCCTTAAAAATGGATTAACTCAACTTGTAAAATGGTACGCTATGAACAACTGTGAGGCAGAAGATGTCAATAATAAATTTTGCCAAGCGAACAGTTATGAACGGCAAAGATGGTAAGCTTAAAAGCGAATTTATATTTTCTAACCTACTATCTACTCATCAAATGCATGGTGTTACAGAGGGCAATCAATGCTTGACCTAATTTGGATTCTTCCACTGAGCTTCTTCATCTCCCTAATTTTGTGCATGCTCCTTCTGCCACATTACATCAAGAAGGCTCAGGCAGTAGACATGGTCGGCATAGATGTCCATAAACTCAACATGCCCAAAGTTGCAGAAAGCGGAGGCATTGCTTTGATGTTAGCATATCTCGTGGGGCTGTTCATTTTCATTCCTTTCTTAGATATACCGTCAACGAGCATCTATACTGAAGAAATTATTGGAACAGCCGCCACCGTGCTTTTCTCTACTTTCATCGGGTTAATAGATGACATCTACGAAATAAGATGGAGAATAAAAGCGCTAACTCCTATGCTTGGCGGCGTGCCGCTGGCTGTAATGAGCCTGGGCAGACCAACAATTTCCACGCCATTTGGGCTTT
>Ga0209636_10001157_pt1 | contig 26504 bp, 24 predicted proteins | sample DeeMarSWOR152_54_FD_187464 | JGI IMG/M metagenome (GOLD analysis project Ga0209636, IMG submission 187464) | Marine sediment microbial communities from White Oak River estuary, North Carolina - WOR-1-52-54 (SPAdes) (version 2) | ecosystem: Environmental > Aquatic > Marine > Intertidal zone >...
GTCCTCCCAAACGGCATACCCCACAAAGGCGAAGCACTAACCCGACTCTCCAAATACTGGTTCGACGCAACAAAGAGCATAATCCAAAACCATATTCTAAAAACCGTTGACCAGCGTACAGTACTAGTCAAAAAAACGAAGCCAATTTCAGCCGAATTCGTCATCCGTGGCTACCTCTACGGCGCAGCGTGGGAAAACTACAAACAAGACAAACCAATCTGCGGAGTTACGCTTCCAAAGGGTTTGAAAAAAGCCGAAAAACTATCTCAGCCCGTTTTGACTCCCACGACCAAATCAGAAGTAGGTCACGATGTGGAAATGACAAAGAAAGACGTCGAACAAAAAATAGGAAAGACCTTAGCTCGAGAGATCGAAGAAGTTTGCATGAAAATCTATGAAAAAGCCTCTAGAAGAACGCAGGAAAACGGCATAATAGTTGCAGACACAAAACTCGAATTCGGCAAGCTCAACAATGAACTAATTCTCATAGACGAACTCCTCACACCTGACTCGTCGAGATTCTGGCCACTCGAAAAATACAAAGTAGGCGAAGACCAGTTCAGTTTTGACAAGCAGTACGTGCGCGATTATCTTTTGTCAATAAAGTGGAACAAACAACCACCTGCACCAAACCTTCCACCAAACATAATCGCTGAAACATCAAAAAAATACGTAGAAGCCTACGAAAGATTGACAGGGAGAAAGTTTTAAAAAAGAACAGAACGCTATTTGCGTGTCCAAAAGAAAGGTGAGAAAGGATGGTTATTGAAAGAGAAGAAATGCAAGAAATCGTCAAAAAATACAAAGAACCCATAGGACTCAATTTAGGCTCACACTCAGCACTAGACGCTTGGCAAGGACAACGTAACTACGGCATAAGAAGCGTAATCTACGTTCCGCCACAAAGAGCACGCATCTACCTACAAAACCCCATGGTAGGCAAACCAAAGGAAATAATCGAAGACCTACCAACCACAGCAAGAAGAGACCTTAAAGTCGTTAACGACCCAAAAGACATAAACAAAAAAGGCAACTGGCAAAGCATCATACTAATCCTCGACAAATACTCAGACATCACCAAATACGCCAACGAACTAGTCGACCTCGAATGTTTACAAATCCCCAACCGAGCCTTCGCCGTGTACGTGGGTGGAGACGAAAACTGCAGCGTCATAGAAAAAGAGTATCCCGTACCTATACTTGGCTCTCGAAGACTATTAAAAATCGAAAACCGAGGCGAAATCGAGAAAGACTATTACTGGTTCGCCGAGAAAGCAGGAATCCCATGCCCACATGCCTACGAGTTTGAAGCTCACAAAGACGGTATAAGCTTCAAAAAACCAATCGACGAACCCATGCTGCTCAAAGCCGAACACGCGCACAGAGAGTTTGAGAGAGAATTCATCTTCGCCGCAGACTCTGCAGACTTGGAAGAGAAAGTGCAAAGAGAAGTTAATGAAGGAACTCTAGATCAAGAAAGCCTCGAAAACGCAAGAGTCGAACAAATCGTCCTAGGTCCACACGCTAACTTCAACTTCTTCTTTTCGCCGATAGACGCCAAGCAGGACTGGGGCGACATAGACGACTGGTACGCGAAACTGTTCAGTACAACGCTTGAAAACGCAAGAGTCTGCTTAGCCAACCAGTTCCTGTCAATAGACGAAAGAAGAGAAACCATACTCGACGGCGTCAGACGCCTACCTTTAGACGTCCAAGAAAAACTCAAAAAAGTCCCATCATTCGAAGTCACGGCGCATCTTGTCATGAGCCTCAGAGAATCGTTGCTTAAAGACATGCACCGTTACGCAGACCGCTTCCTACTAGCAACAATAGAATACGAACCGCCAGGCACAATAGGCGCATGGTGCCTCCAAACACTAATCACATGGGACAGAATCTCAAAATACGAACTAAAACCAGCGCTCAAAATGGACCTTACGCTGGGTTCTGAACCAAAAACAGGCAGAGACTACGGCTTGTACGACGTACCCGAAGGAAAAGACCCATACATGCACATTCCAGTAACACAAGACGTAGCGCTGAGACATGGCGGCGGCACAAACGTCCACATGGGCATAGGCTCACAATACGCAAACGCAAAATACAGCAAACGCATGAGCATGGGCGACAGAATAGCCTTAGAAATAAAACGCACAACCAAGCAAAAAATGCTTCACGAAATAGTCACTTAGTATTGATAGGTGACAAAGTGCCAAAAAAATACACCTACGCAAAAGCAGGAGTAGACCGAGAAACCAGAGCTAAAGCAAAGACTGCCCTGCAAATATTAAAAAAAACCTTCAAGTTCAGCCAATACGGCAAGGTTATCCAACTCCCGTATGGCAACGTTTTTCCTTTTGACGGCAAATATTTAGACTTCGCCATAGAAGGTGTAGGCACTAAAGTCTTGGTGGCTCAACTTGCTGAGAAGTACGACACTATAGGCATCGATGGAATTGCGATGGTGGTTAACGACGTAATACGCTCTGGCGCCAAACCACTAGCAATTGCAGACAACATTCATGCCCAAACTTCTGACCCAAAGCTCGTAAATGAATTGATGATAGGCATCGCAAAAGGCGCAGAAGAAGCAGAGTGTGTTGTGCCAAGCGGGGAAATAGGCGACGTTGCAGAAGTCATAACAGGCATAGTCGAGGGAAAAGGCTTCGACCTTGTAGTGGCCTGCGTTGGCGAGCTCACAAAAGATAAAATGATAAAAGGAGACAGCATCAAACCAGACGACGCTATAATAGGGCTCCGAAGCAACGGCATCCACAGCAACGGCATAACCTTAGCAAGAAAAGTCTTATTCAAACAATGGGGCGGAAAATACGACCCATCCGCTGTTTTAGACGGGTTTAGCAGAGAACTCATCCACGAAATCTTAGAACCCACCAAAATCTACGTGAAAGCCTTCCTAAACATAACCAAGAAAGTGAAAATCAAAGGCGCAGTGCACATCACGGGCGACGCATATTTGAAATTTAATCGTCTCATGAAATTCTCTAAAGGAATAGGGTTCGAGTTCAACAACTTCAAACCACAACCCATCTTCGACTTAATCCAGCGAACCACACGAGAAGGTAGAGGAGAACTCTCTGATGAAGAAATGTTGAAGACCTTTAACATGGGATGGGGTTTCACCATTATTGTAGAGAAAAAAGATGTAGACACCGCGATTGATTATATAGAAAAAAGTGGAGTCAAAGCAGAACAAATCGGAAAAGCAACAAGTTCTGAGAAAATCGTGGCACATTATAGGAGAAAGAAAATTTTGTTGCAATAGTTTTTCCATATTTATTTAAATTTTTGATTAAATAAAACTTAAATTTTTAACTTTTCAGTGATATAAACATGCGATTCAAAGCAAAAATCGAAGTCGTGCTTAAAGCTGGGCATTCTGATCCCGAAGGGGAAACTACCGCGAGAGCGTTTAGGGAATTAAACTATCCAGTAAAAGGCGTTAATGTTAGCAAAGTTTACACAGTTGTTTTGGAGGCTCATTCAAAGGCAGAGGCTGAGAAAGTGGTCGATGAAATGTGCAGAAGATTACTCGCAAACCCAACTAAAGATGAGTACAAGTTTGAGATTAGGGAAGAAAAATGAGCCTTCTCCTCAAACGAAATATGCCTTTCGAACTCTTTGAAATAAACATTTTAGCCGCCGATGACAAACAACTTGTAGAAATTAGCCAACAATTAGGACTAGCCCTAAACTTGAACGAGATGAAGGCAATTAAGGAGCATTTTTCAAAACTAAAAAGAAATCCCACCGACGTGGAACTGCAGACACTTGGGCAAACTTGGTCTGAGCATTGTTTTCATAAAACATTCAAAGGCGATATCATTATAGAAAGAGAAAAAATTCGGAGTTTGTTTAAAACCTACATTGCCAAGACAACAAAAGAGCTTGACCCTTCTTGGTGTGTTTCGGTTTTTGAAGACAACGCTGGTATTATCGAGTTTGAAAAAGGCTACGGAATCGCGGTTAAAGTAGAGACCCATAATCATCCTTCTGCCATAGAACCGTTTGGCGGAGCTGCCACAGGAGTAGGTGGCGTTATTCGTGATGTTTTGGGTGTTTGGGCTGACCCAATCGCTTGCACAGATGTTTTAGGATTCGGACCACTTGACTATTATTACGAACGCCTTCCTCCAGGCGTGAAGCATCCGAAATATCTGTATCGCGGCGTAGTCGCAGGTATAGGATGTTACGGTAATAACATGGGCATCCCAACAGTCAACGGTGCCATATACTTTGACGGAAGCTACGTTGGAAACGTGATTGTCTACTGCGGATGTATCGGGCTTCTTCCATTGGACAAGTTTGTGAAAAACGTGAAAGTAGGCGACATTTTAGTCTTGGTCGGCGGGAAAACAGGACGCGACGGCATCCACGGCGTAACCTTTGCATCGGCAGAACTTTCGGAAAAGTCTGAGGAGGTTTCAAGGCCTGCTGTTCAAATAGCAAACCCGATTGAAGAGGAAAAATTGAAACGCGCGCTCATGAAAGTCCGTGACCGAAAACTTGGCTCAGCTGTTACAGATTTAGGCGGTGGAGGACTATCAAGCGCAGTTGGCGAGATGGCTCATCGGTTTAATTGCGGCGCTTTTGTGGAGCTTGACAGGGTTCTGCTCAAGTATTCCAGGTTGACGCCTTGGGAAATCTACATTTCAGAGTCTCAGGAAAGAATGCTATTAGCTGTGCCAGAGGAAAATCTTGGGCAAGTTTTGGAAATTTTTTGTGAAGAGGATGTTGAAGCCACAGCGATTGGCAGGTTTACAAAGGACCAGCATCTAAGACTCAGCTATCGGGGCACGACTGTTGCAGCGTTAGACATTGCATTTATGTTTCAACCTCCAAAAATTGAAAGGAAAGCGCAATATGAAAAACCAGCCTTAAGCGAACCATTTTTTCGCGAACCAGAAAACTTGACAGATATACTTCTAAAAATTCTTTCTTCGCCCAATGTTGCGAGTAAAGAACCAGTAATACGCACGTATGACCACGAAGTGAAAGGCAACACAGCGCTAAAGCCACTGCAAGGTGAACATGCTGGTCCCAACGATGCTGCAGTAATAAAGCCATTAGACAATTCTTGGAAGGGCGTGGTAGTCTCTTGCGGAATGAACCCAGCCTATGGCAAAATTGACTCTTACTGGATGGCGGCTTCAGCAATTGACGAAGCAGTTCGCAACAACGTCGCTGTAGGCGGCAGAAGAATCGCACTATTAGACAACTTCACGTGGGGCAATCCCGAAAAACCCGAACGCCTCGGAACACTTGTAGAAGCCTGCAAAGCATGCTACGATGTTGCAAAAGGCTTAGAAACACCATTCATTTCAGGAAAGGATAGCCTCTACAACGAATCACCCCAAGGTCCTGTAACACCGACCCTTTTGATAACAGCCGTCGGCATAATCCCCGACATAAGAAAACTTGTCTCCATGGAACTCAAAGCCCCGAACAACCCCATTTACATTCTCGGGCGAACATACCGTGAGTTGGGTGGTTCGGAATATTATCGATTATTAGACTCTACTGGAAAAACCGTGCCAAGAGTAAATCCTAAAACAGCGAAAAAAACATTCGAAGCATTAACAAACGCGATAGACCTCGGGATTGTCCAAGCGTGTCACGACCTATCTGAAGGCGGCTTGGCAGTAGCCGCGGCGGAAATGGCTTTTGGCAGCAATTATGGGTTACAGCTTCATCTGAAAAACGTGCCCAAAACAGATGGCGCAAATAGGGATGATTTTATACTCTTTTCAGAATCTAACAGTCGACTACTTGTCGAAGTCTCTCGTAAACATAAGAGCCACTTTGAAGAGTTAATGAAAGGCTGTGCTTGCAGAGAAATTGGCATGGCTGTGGAATCGCCGTTTTTAGAGGTCTATGGCTTAGAGGATGGGAAAATCCTCAGTGCAAAGGTGGCATTATTGAGGGAAAGGTGGAAGAACGCTCTTAGAGGTGTATAAATTGAAGCGGAGCGACATTAAAATCTGTATTTTGCGTGTAGGGGGAACCAACTGCGACGCGGAAACAAAAAGGGCGTTTAACGATTTAGGCGTAAAAGCCGAAATCATTCACTATAACAAGCTTGTAAAGGAGCAAAATCTGCTTGAATACAATGGATTAGTGGTCCCAGGCGGTTTCTCTTACGGCGATTATGTACGAGCAGGTGTGATTTGGGCAAAAACAGTTGCGGCGAAACTTGGTTCTGAATTGAAGAAGTTCGTCGAAGAAGAGCGTCCAGTTCTTGGAATCTGCAATGGTTTCCAAGTTCTCATAGAAGCTGGATTGCTACCAGCATTTTACGGAATTAGCGAATATCCAGAAGCAGCATTAGCGCCCAACGTCCCGTCTGGCTACAATTGCAGATGGATATACTTGAAACATGAAAACAACGGAAAATGCGTTTTTACAAAAAAAATTCCAAAAGGAAAGATTCTGAAAATTCCAGTGGCACATTCAGAGGGAAGATTTCTCTTTTCAAAAGAAAATGAAAGAGGATATCTGGAAAAATTGTATGATAACGACCAGCTTGTCTTCAAGTATTGCCATAAAGATGGCACGCCTGCGGATGGCGTGTACCCAGCTAATCCTAACGGTGCATTCAACGACATTGCAGGAATTTGCAGTTTTTCTGGAACAGTTTTCGGTTTGATGCCTCATCCTGAACGAGCATTTTATGGCTGGCAACTTCCAGAATGGACAAGAAAAGAGGCGTTGCCTGACTTTGGGGATGGAAAACTAGTTTTCGAATCAGTTATTGAATACCTAAAGCGAAAATTCTAATCTGCACGGTCTTTGGGTAAATCTGCCTGATAAGGCAATCCAGTACGCGCACTAACCTTCGCGATGCATCTTGAAGCAACAAAATTTCCAAGCTTCCCGCATCTTTCTAGGTTTTTCTTTTTAACTAGACCGTAGAGAAAGCCTGCACAAAAAGCGTCGCCTGCACCTGTAGTGTCAACAACTTTCACTGGGTAACGAGGGATAAGATGTTTTTCTTTGCCATCAGTAACATAGCATCCTTTTGGACCGAGTTTAACTGCCACAATGTTTATGCCCTCGGCAAGCAGTTTTTCCGCACCTTTCTCGTATCCTTCACCTGTCAAGAGTTTTGTTTCTCTTTCGTTTGGAAAAATGACGAAGCACCGTTCAATAATTGGCTTCAACCCAGTCAAGCCTTTTTCTGCATACAAATTGCCCGGGTCGAGACTTAATTTTACGTTTTTCGAAAACAATTTGATCAGTTTTTTCTGGACTTGGAATGCTTCTTCGCCGACGAATGAGGTAACATGGATGTAACTTGTGTTATTGGCGTATTGAAGGTTAATTTCGTCAAGAGTTATTCTTGTGTTGACGCCAGCGTCTACATATAGGGCTCTTTCGCCTTTTTTATCAACGAATCCTATGACGACGCCACTTCTACCCATCTTAGCGGTCACTATTCCTTCAGTATTGACCCCTTCTTTTCCAAAATCTTTGAGCAAAAGCCTTCCTTCTCGATCTTTGGCGATTTTTCCAATGTAGCCTGTTTTCAGTCCTAATCTAGCCAAGCCTACGATAGTGTTTGCTGCAGAACCGCCACTCGCTTCTTTATAGTCTAATATTGCACTTTCTCCTTCTTCATGAAGGATTTTGCCCACTAGGTATAATTTGTCAACGTTAAGTGCGCCGATTCCAATCACGTCAAACTTCATGGACACAACTCTCTCAAATGTATCTTATACTTGCCAAGTTTTCCCCTATAGTTTCCAGCCGAAATCTTCACAACACCTTCCACTTGATGTGCGGCCTCAATACCAGCCTTCATAGCCTCTTTCACAGCTTTTAAAGAGGCTCCATTGATAACAATTTCTGGAATATAATGAACTCCTTTAGGAACAAGCGATTCTTTGCCTAATTTCTTCTTCAACGATGGGCAATATGGATGATTTGTGGTTGGACCTATTAAAGGAAATTTTGTTTCAGTCTTTGACCCTGCAGAACAAACGCTAAACGGAGTTATAACGCCTTCAACTTTGCTTATGGCTTCAAGCGCCTTCTTTCCCGCCTCAAACAATGCTTTTTTGGTTTTGCACATGTACCAAAAATTTGCGCCTGAAACTCCCCGTGCATAGCCTATGTAACGTTCTATTAGGAAGTCTGGCACCATAATGGGCACGTTTATCATTTGACGGCCAAAACGTTTCTCCTCCCATTCATAACCATCGCCACAGTGCCCCACTCTTTCCATCATATCAAATTTTCCCTTCGGCTTAGGAAGGGCGTCGAACAAAGTTGTGAATGGTTTTACTAGTATATCTTGGCGAATCCGATAAGACAATTCTTTTTCAAAACGTTCCAACGATTTTTCAAAAGGTTTCTCTTCGTCAAGTTTGCCCCAAAACTGCAACATAGCGCCCATTCGGTTATCAGGTGTTTCTTTTTTGTCCAGCCATTTTTCTATACCGCCTTCTGTTCGTCCTATGACCACCGCTGGTGTAGCGGTCGAGTCTTCTGCGGCTTTGCGGAGCGTTTCATTGTTATCTGCGGTCAGGATTACCCGACAATATAAGCCTTCAAACGCCTCAGCGTAAGTGTCCTCGATTATCGCCTTCATGTTTATCATCACAATTTTCTAGGAGAATTAAACTTTTAAGAGCTAGACTTAAGAAGATTTGCTTCAACAAAAAGTGATGCATGATAAAAGAGGTGAAAAAGGTGGGAAACGAAATTTGTCACATTGAAATACCTGTAACCGACTTGAAAAGAGCTAAAGAATTCTACTCCAAAGTCTTCGGGTGGACAATCCCATTTATTGACGAAAAAACGGGATACGCGTTATTTGATACAGGCGCATCACTTGGCGGAGGTTTCAATAAAGTAGCTAAAGTGGCTTCAAGCCAGCTGAAAATCTACATGAGGGTCGACAACATAGAAAAGAAACTCCAAGAAATCGAAAATGCTGGCGGCAAAACTGTTGAAAAAGCCTTAGAGGTCCCGGGTTTTGGGTGGGAGGCAAAGTTTTCGGATGTGTTCGGCAACGTGTTGGGATTATTTAAACCCTTAAAGAAATAAACTGCTAACCGAGTTTGGCGATTGCTTCGCCACGCACTTTTTTTCTAAAGGCCGTGCTTTCTTCTGCAAGTCTTTCTATGTTGTCTTGTGCTATTGCCTCGACTTTCGGAAGACTCACAGGATATAATTGCTGAGCCTGCTTCATCAAGGTAGGATTTACCTGATACTGTTTTAATGTTTGAAGTTTCCATTGTTCAGCCAATTGTAGCACTGCGGCTTTGCCGAGTCGGAAAAAAACATCAGCGAGGATAGAAGTTACTATAGTGTTCTCGGACATTACTGCAATTTCAGCTTCTCTAACAGCGTACTCGTTACCGTTAAAAGACACGGTCAAACCGTCACTATTTCTCACTAATCGATAAGATTCCTCGTCGGTTATACTGTCGCCAACATACATCACACAATCAACACCACAACCATGTCGAGCAGCAATCTCCTGCATTGCGATAGCTTTTTCTCTTCCGCCAACAGGGTTTACTTCATCAAAAATTTTGCCTAAAGACATCTGAGCGATTTTGCTCCAAAAAATTTTGTCTAACCGTCTTATTAGAGATTGGTCAAGAGGAGAAAAGTCCAGAATTGATTTGGCTTTTTTGGGGATTTCAATCATAGGCATTGCTGCGATTTCTTTTGCAATTTGTTTCAGTGTTTCTGCTTCTTCTGTTGTTATAGCGTATTTGTCGATGTTGATTTTTGTGCTGTAAGTGTTTTCTAATGGGAAATTGATGGTTTTACATAACGCAGAAATGTAGTGTTCGTAGCTGGTGCTGACGATGTAAGAGGGCATTATCTTTTGAACGAATTGCATGGTGTCTTTGGCGCCTGCGACAAGTAAAATTCCCCTGGCGGAAAAATTTCTTATTTTCTGATTTGTCACACCATAGGCTTTTAGGAATGGGAGAATAAGTTTTAAGGTGTCGCCGGCTTTGTAACCGTCTCTTTTTAGAACATCAGCCAGAACATCATCATACTTACTTATTAGAGAAAAGAATTTGTCGCCGCGAAGAATGAAATGGGAAGATAATTCGTAAGCGTTATCGTTTTTGGAGATTGGACCTTCACAGTCTGTAACAAAAATTCTTTTTTGCGGATTTTTTGTCAACGCTTGTTGCCTCTTAGCTGTTGCATGTGGCTTATGCTTTTGTTTATGTGTTCTTTTGAGGCTATGTCGTTTCGGTTCCATAGTCCGCCGCCTTTTATGGCGTTTAATCCCTCGAGCGAAATCTCTCGCGCTGTTTCTATAGAGCTGCCTATTCCGACCGCACAAACAGCTCTTGAACGTAAAGCATAGATCTGGTTGTTTCTTAGTTCCATAGAGGCTGGGTAGACGCGGATGTCGTCGCCGTATTTTTCATGTAATTTGTAGGCTCTTTCTAAGTTTACTGGTTTGTCAATTTCGTTTTGCCTTACTTTCCCCTTGAAGACGTTACTGTAGTCTCCATACGTGGGTGGAACCTTATATGTGACTACTGATGCTCTATCGTCTAACTCTACTCTCGTAAGGTTTCCTTCAATCATTTTGAAGCATACGTCAACGAAATCCTCCTTTAGTAAGAGTAGAATGTTGATTATTTCTGGGTCGCCTGGACGACTGTTATTTTCTAGAATTTTCAGTCCGTTTCTTGTGTGGATAAACGCGGCATAGAAGGGTGTTCCAAGCAGGCTTGTGTTTCTTGTTGTTTCTCCTTTTAATTCTTGGAAGATTTTGTTCATGACTTGTGTTTCTTTTTCTTTGTCTGCTTTTTTCATGAAGGGAAGTATGTCGCCAACGTTTTTGTAGGAGCCCATTCCTCCTGTGTTGGGGCCTTTGTCGTTGTCGAAAGCTCTTTTATAGTCTCGTGTTTCTGGTAATGGGACGACGTGTTTTCCGTCGCAGAAGGCTTGGAAACTCGATTCTTCGCCTTCAACCTTCTCTTCAACAATGACTGCACCGTATTTGTAATTGGCTAAAAAATGGTCTAGCAACTCTTCTCTAGTGCTGAAATGGTCACCCCAGACGCCCACGCCTTTGCCCGCTGCTGGTGTATCTGGTTTTACTGCAGCCTGGTCATCTAATTCGTCAAGCCAACTAAATAATTCCTTTTTTACTTCTTCAAAGTTACGGAATTTCTCTGGTTTGAAAATTTTGAATTTTGGGTTAACTTCAGGCGCAACTTTTTGAAATAAGTGTCTCTGTGTGACTTTACTTTTTTCTATGGCACACTTTTTTGTTGGGCAGATGATAGGGATGTTTGTTTCTTTTTCTATCTTGTCTCGTATGCCCTCAATGATGGGTTTTTCTGGTCCCACCATGCCAAAGTCAATGTTGTCTGCATGTCTTCTTGCGAATTTGTAGATTTCCTCAACATTCAAGTCTGGAATGACCACGTACCCGGTGGCTTTTTGCATGTTAAACGGGTTCTTTTGCTTGTCTGCGACGTACATTCTAACCTTATAATTTTGGCTTCGACTAAAGGCATCTACCATTGCTGCTTCTCTGGCGCCGTAAACTACTACAAGAATGCCAACTATTTCCATGAAACCACTCTCCGAAGTTATGAATTGGTTTAGTATTTTAATTTATTACTGGAATGTTTTTTCTACCAAGTCGGCTAACTCGTAGAGCCTCCCAGTTTCAGGGTAGCCTCTTTCAAATTGTTCGCGCATTTTTTTTGCAAGTTTGTCTGCAAGTGGGGTTGGATAGTGTCCAGTAACGCAGCCGAAGCATAATTCGTCCCGACGCATACCTGTGGCTTTTACAAATCCTTCAACCGACTGATAATTCACTGAGTCAGCACCTATCTCCATAGCGATTACCTCAGGTAAACGAGTGGAACCGATTAACTCGCTGTACGTCGCCATGTCAATTCCATACGGACAAGGTCCAATGATACGTGGAAAAGTTATGAAAAGATGGATTTCTTTGACGCCAATCTTTCTCAGTTTGTTCACTACAACTTTTGTAGTGTCGCCTCGCACGATACTGTCATCCACAACTACGACTTTTTTTCCGCGAAACTTGTGGTTTAGTATGTTAATTTTCCTGTCTATTGTAGCGTATCTTTCCTGAGGCAGAAGAATGAAGGCTCTTTCACTCACATAGCGATGTCTTCTTGTTGCACGTTCCCATCTCAGCCCAGTTTCTTCGTGAAGACCAAACGCTGCATCGTCGCTGGTTTCAGGCAATGAAATTATCATGTTACATTTTTTCACAATGTCGGAGTATTCTATTCCAAGATTTCTGCCAAACGCTTCCCTAATCTCATACACGTACTTGCCATTCATTCTAGAATCAGGTCTCGCAAAATATGCAAACTCAAAAGCACAAAACGCCTTTTTACGACCAGCAACCAATTGTTCTCGTTTGAAACCATCCTTCGACGCCAGCACAAACTCGCCTGGGTTCAATTCGAAACTATGTTCCAAACCATTAATATCCAACCCCACAGTTTCAGAAGAGAACGCATACAATTTCTGAACAGCGTCACATCCGCTACATAACGGACGAATTCCATGCGGATCTTTAAACGCAAATAATTCGCCATCCTGCGTAATTCCAACAACAGAAAATGCGCCTTCTATCTCCTTCATACACGTTTTAACTGCAGAAACCAAATCCTTCTGCTTTTTCAATTCAATCAAAAGTTTTCTGCTAATTAACTCCACATCACAATCATAAGAAAAATTTGGAGATTCACGTTGGATTTCTTTTGTCAACTGAACGGTGTTGACCACGTTGCCATTGAAGGAGAGTGCAATTTTGTCTTTCCCGTTCTCTGCTGTGACAGGCTGTGTGCCTCGTATTAAAGATTCTTCATCTTTCCCGCCAGAGGTAGTGTATCTAACGTTTGCTATGCCTAAATTGCCTGGAAGCCGTTCAAGCCAACTCTGTATTTCATTCTTCTTTATCTTCGGAATAAGATCCAAACCTCTATAAATGTTGAAGTTTCCATTAAAAGTCAAAAAGCCATGGGATTGATGGCCCCGATGGTTTTGTGCACGTATCCCCCAATAGAGGCAAGGAAATATGGAGCTGCCTGCAAAATCGACTGCTCCAAATGCGCCGCACCACATTTTTAAATAATCATCCATATTTTCAACATTCAAGCTGACAATATTTAATGGTTTTTGTACATTTTCACGTTAAATTTAAAACCATCCAACGATGGCGCAGGATGATGGATGCAAAATGATGCTTATGGATTAATAAGCAATTATTACATGTTCAACATTATTTTGAGAAGACCGATTTCTCGTCTGTCGCAAGCCAAAAAAGGGCGCAGAACTATCATTTCTCTTTTATTTTTGGGTATTTCTCTCTTATTTTTTCGTCAGCAATTTTTGCAATCATTGCATTTGATATGAGCACACATTTGGTTCCTGTGAGATCAGCTAAGTCCGCGGGTTTTTGGTCCTGAGTTATAAGTAGCATGTTGTTTTTCTTTGCGTAATCTACAACATCTTTGTCCTTTGCTCCTTGTAAACCCGCATCTTGAACGGTAAGCACCTCCCAACCTAAGGTTTCAAAATATTCTTTCAAACCAGCGTACATCTCGTCAAGCAAAAGTTTCAACAAGACCACCTTATCACATTTAATTTTGTACACTTCATATATTTAGAGGCTTTTTCTCGTATTGTGTTTGGAAAGTTTTCGAGACGATTTTCAAAATATCAGAACGTGTTATTATGCCGACGATGTTACCCTTCTTAACCACTAAAACGCCTGGATGATCTTCTAACAATGGGCGAATCATACTTACGCTTGTTTCTTCCGGCACAATTGGCAATAGAGGCTCCATTATTTGTTCTACAACCGCATCCGCGATGGTCTTGCTTATGTTCCTGATTATACTCTCCTCGGTAATCGTGCCAACTATTTTTTCGTTCTCAACTACTGGTAACTGCGATACTGCCTTTTTCATCATTATCTCGCTGATTTTCAAAATTTTATCCGTGGGCTTCGCGAAGATTACGTTTTTTGTCATAATATCTTTGCATTTTTTCCCCTCTCCCTCAGTTAAGACCTGTAATATTTTGTTCATTGTAGAAAGTCTCGGGTCGACTCTATTGTTCTCAATTTTCGCTATGTGCGCTTGAGTAACACCGACTAATTTGGCAAGTTGCCGTTGGGTGAACCCCGCATCTTCTCGAAGCTTTTTTAGCATTGCGCCTGTAATCATCATACTTATATAACCACTGGTTATTTTCTATGCACTATTAATATCGCAAAGTATATATTTATAGGCTTTTATAAGCGTCCGCCAAGGTGAAAATTGCTTAATGAGAAACATAATGATTGACAGTCTAAAACAAACACCACTAGAAGAAAAAAACTTCGAAATAGTGGAAAGAAAAGGAATCGGCCACCCAGACACTATATGCGACGCCATCATGGACAGAGTATCAGTAAACCTCAGCAAAGAATACCTCGAAAAATTTGGCACAATAATGCACCACAACGCGGACAAATCATTACTTGTTGCTGGCGACGCAAAACCACAATTCCGAGGAGGCATAGTGAAAGAACCTATGCTGTTAATCTTTGGCGACAGGGCAACATCCAAAGTTGACGGCGCCAACATCCCAGTACAAGAAATCGCCATAAACGCAGCAAAAACATGGATCAAAGAAAACCTCAGGTCAGTTGACCCTGAAAAGCATATGCGATATCAAGTGGAGCTAAAGCCAGGTTCTCCAGAACTTGTTGATATTTTTAGGCGGAAAGGAAAAGTACTCGGCGCAAATGATACATCTGCCGCTGTCGGCTACGCGCCTATGAGTCAAACGGAAAAAACCGTTTTTCGAACAGAGCGATTCATAAATTCTCCAGACTTCAAAAAACGATTTCCAATGGCTGGAGAAGACGTAAAGGTAATGGGGCTGAGGAAAAATAGTGATCTTCACCTAACCATTGGATTGGCGTTCGTTGACAAACATGTGGAGAGCGAAGATGCGTATTTCAAAAAGAAGGCAGAAATTACTGATGAAATCTACAAATTTGTGAAGGAACGAACTAATTTCGAAAAAACCAACATAAACTTGAACACTTTGGATGTTAAAGGAAGAGGAGTTTATGGAGTTTATTTAACCGTCTTAGGTACGAGCGCCGAAAGCGGAGACTCTGGACAAGTGGGCAGAGGAAACAGAGTGAATGGTGTAATTCCATTGAACCGTCCATTGTGCTCTGAAGCTGCTGCTGGCAAAAACCCAGTAAGTCATGTTGGCAAAATCTATAATCTCTTAACCCATCACATAGCAAACCAAATCTATAAACAAGTTGAAGGGATAAGAGAAGTTTACATCTGGCTCCTAAGCAAAATAGGAGAACCTATCGACCAGCCCGCAATTGCGTCAGCGCATGTTCTTATGAAAGACGGAAACTCATTCAATAACGCAAACCACGAAATACAACGAGTAATCGACTATGAACTTGAAAACATCGATAAATTCTGCGAAGACTTAGCCTATGGAAGACTACAAGTCTACTAAATTAAAAACCACCATTTACGAAAAACATTAATGGGGGTAATATCGCCATGAATCGGGATTCTGAAACTTAACCTCAGGACTATGAAGCGTCCATAAGATTCGCCATAAAGAGTGAAACTCTTCAGAGGAAAGCCGCCTGTGACTCAATTTTATCCCTCAACAATTTTATAGAGGTTATTTCTAGATTTAAAACATCCTTCCTACGAAAGAATATATCAGGAATAAAAATATCCGAATTCCGAAAGAAAACCAGTCAAAAATAGATCTAATAAAGAACTTAATAATTGAGCATCTTTTCGCAAAAAAATTGCCGAAGGATTAATGTTATCGTGAAATGCATTGAATCATTTTTTGACAAACTAAGCATTCATCAGGGATAGGTGAACCCTTTGGACGGGTTTTCAGATATCCAAAACTATGCGAGCACTTAACCTCACCGACATCTGCAACTTCTATTTTCTTTTCGTTTTGTTGCATTGCGTCGATTTCTAGAGACTTGAAAACGTGTTTTACAGGTTTTGGCTTGTCTTCCTTTATTTCTATTTTGCTCATGCAATATGGACAGGCGGGATATGTTTCAACCGGGTTGCTGGATAAAATGGTTAACTGCAAGGGATGATTGAAACTTTTTCCACATTTTCCATTCGAACAGACATACGTCTCATTTGTATTGATACTGTTTTTCTTTAAATATGCCAAGCCCAGAAGCGCCTCCATTCATTATCTTGTTGCTGCATATATGACAAGCACATCTACAAATAAGTCTTATATCTCGATATTTAATAAACGTTTCGTACTCAGCAACCATACTAAACTTTCATATAGAAATACCAATGAAAATTTGATCCCTAGAAAATTAAGTCAAATATATATAGAATTCATTTATTAGGGATTTCTTATAAGAAACATCGAGACACATAAGTTCAGCAGTGATTGGACTGTACGAAGAGTGTTTGCTCCAAGCAACAATAATCTCTGCAAGTTTTATTCTGATAAGTTTCATAGTTATTATAGTCCTATATCAATACGCTTACAAACAATTACGATTGCTAGACACGAGTGAAAAAGATATAAAGAAACAACCTGTTTTTTGGATGGAAAGAATATTACTAAAGAGATTCAAGCAATATGGATTCAAAGCGTACATCGTTTTCTCATTTGCAATTACTTCTGCAGTAATGGTGGTGAGCTATCTTTCGCCGATATTAGTTGCCGGTCCCAACCCTTGGTGGTGGACGATTAAACCAATGCTAATTGCCCATAATACTTTGAACTTCATCTTGCTAGGTTTTTCAATTCTAATGGGTTTTTTGGTGCCCAGTAGGCTATATCATTATTTTGTCAACGACGTAATGAAGGACATGAATAAAAAAGCGAACAAGACTTCACAGCCCAAAAAAGTTACTCGAAGACTGAATATGTTTGCTTTAGTAGCTGGGGGTTCTTCTATTTATCAAGTGATTTGCATAGTCATCGCGTGTGCACTATTTGTTGTCATGAAACTTTTTAACATTATTCAATGGCAACAAACTGCTGGTATCGTAGGAGGCTTGGACATACGACCGCTTTTAACCGATTGGATCGCGCTACTACTATACGCTTTTATTGGGGGAATAGTAGGACCTATGGCAACGACGATTTCAGCTTTCATAGTATACTGTGGTATTACCTTTAAAAGTGAAGGCTTTTTTGATTCTCTAGAAAAAGATAGGAGAGGCGGATTTGGATCACTTGGCACTTTAGGAATGGGATCCGCGTTTATGGCTGCAGTTACCCCTGGTATAGCGATTCCAGTTCTATTTCTGAATCCTAAAACGGAAGCGGTCTACGAAACAGCGACTAATCTAGCGTTACTTCTTTTCTTGATGATATGTGTAAGCTTGTTCTTTTTCGTGCCAATCCATTATGTGCATACAGCAATGAAAACCTCAAGGGCTCATGAAATTCAAAAATTTGAAAAAGACTACCGACCGAAACTAGACAAGTTTCTGAAAAGAGTTGGCGAAGAAAAAAAGCCAGAAATGGTAGAAGCATATTCTATACTTGTTCTAAAGGGAACTTATGATACTGTGGCGACTCAAAGTGACTGGCCCATAGATTACCTTACAATCCTTGAAGTAGTAGCAAGCGTTCTGCTACCAAGTTTAGGTTATATCCTCAAGTTTTTAATGCCTAGCTGATATGCGTACCCGTAAAAATTTGCCTATTAAATGACTTCTAGTTCTAAACGCTACACAACAAAAGAACAGATACATTTGTAGAGGTTGCAGTGCGCGGGGCTTTCAGCTATTTTGATGCTGATTTGAATGCGCCTGACATTGGATGTGTTAATAATGAATTGCTTTGGGAAAAAATTGTGAATTGATAGTTAAAGAAAAAACGTGTAGTGTTGCTTAGCATTCTTTTTATGGTTTTGGTTGACAGTTTTTCTGTTTTGTTTTCTAGACTATGGGTCTTCGAACGTCTTGAGCCAGTTTAACCCTATTATGGTGGCATCTGTAATGGTGATGATTCGGTCCATGTTGAAGTCTACGTGGGAGTTATAGTTTACATCTGCTTCTATGGCTTGCCAGGCATCCCGTACCATATCTGCGTCTGTCATGTTCACTACGCCGTCGTGGTTGTAGTCGCCTGGAATGTAGGGGTTAATGAGGGGATAGTTGTCCTGATTGTTTCCATTAATAGTGTATGGGTCTTCTCCGATGCCATCTCCGTCAGAGTCAATACCTGAATAGTCGCTCCAGTAGTTGCCCTCGATGCCATTGTCCCAAGAATTGATTAAGAGACTGTATGCTTGATTAGTGTTGTCTATGAAGCTATTATGATAAACAAGATTATTAGTAGAGTTATCCAAAAAGATTCCGTAGGCACAATTTTTTATTATATTGTTCTTGATTACAGCATCATCCACGCGCGTGAAGTTTATGCCAGAATAGCTCTCGTTGATTGTATTCCTGTCGAATTTGATGTTGCCCATCATGAATACGGAATTATCATGGATGTTGTTACCGAAGGGTTCCATGTAATAAACGTATATTCCGTCGTCACCGCTACTAATTATGTTGTTGTCTACTGAAAAGTCTCGCATTGCAAATCGTGAATTGTTGTACATGCCGTCGCCGAAGTCATAGATATTATGAAAATGTATGCCGTTATATGTGCTGTTAATCACGTTGCCGCTAAACTTGATACTGCCCATTGTCAAGGAAGAGTTACCTTTCATAAGATCGCCAAAGTCTCTGAGGTAACGTATGTACATTCCATAGCTGTTGCTGTTAATTTTGTTGCCACCGAATTCTATGTCACCTACCATTAATGAGGAAGCGTCATACAAATCCTCTCCAACATAGTAGATTCCGTAAAGGTAGATTCCATCATCATTGCTGTTGATTACGTTGTTGTTTATAAGGAAGTCTCCCATGACAAAAGAAGACTCGTCGAACATCCAGTAGCCAAATTCATAGATATCATCAAGATACATTCCTTCGTCGGTACTGTTGATCAAGTTACCACTGATTTCTATATTGCCCCCAACAAAAGATGAGAACCCATACATGGACGTCCCAAAATAACCCATATCGTCAACGTATATTCCATAACTGCTACTATTGATTACGTTGTTGTTCACGAGGATACTGCCCATGGTGAATGATGAATTGCCATGCATTTCGTAGCCAAATTCGTAAAATTCACAGACGTCTATCCCGTAATCGTCGCTGTTGATTACGTTGTTGTTTATAAGGAAGTCTCCCATGGTGAATGATGAATTGCCGTACATATAGTAGCCAAACTCGTAGATCTCTTCTAGGTATATTCCATCATAGGCACTATCGATTAGATTGCGGCAAAACTCAATGTTGCCCATTGTAAAGTTGGAGTTGCCTTCCATTTCCTCGCCAAAATACTCCAAGTAATATACGTATATTCCGTAATAGCTGCTATTAATTGCATTGTCATTGAATTGTATGTCGCCCATCGTGAAGGATGAGTTGTCATACATGTATGATCCATACTCGTAAATTCCATAAACATATATTCCCTCATAGTAGCTGTTGATAGTATTATTGTTCACAAGGATGTCGCCCATAGCAAAGAAAGAATTGTTGTACATTTCGTAACCAAAATATTCAATGTCATCAAGGTATATTCCTTCCCTACCTGCGGTTATTGTGTTATTTGTAATCTCTATGCTGCCCATTGTAAAGGAAGAGGTGTCGTACATGTAATTTCCTATGCTGTAGAATTCGTCAACGTAAATTCCTGCACGCGCACTGTTAATCATATTATCGCTTATGCGGAAGTCTCCCATTACCACTGATGCATTTCCATGCATTTCGTTTCCAACGTCAAGCACATAAACATAGATTGCATGGTCGCTTGAATTTATTGTATTGTTAGCGATGACAATGTCGCCAATTATGACAGAGGCATTATTCAAATATTCAACATCTTTCAATTTAAGGTATATACCGTAGGAGCAATTCATTACATTAAAGCCGTCTACAGTAACACAATGCATAAAATTCTGGTCCATGGTTATGTTTATCCCTATTCCACCCATTCCATCAACGATAGGCTTCGAATCACCCGTCCATTTCATCAAATCTACACTCTTGTTCAAAACGACATTTTCATTGTATGTTCCTTCGCGAACAAACACTGTATCTCCATTTGAAGCGTATGCCAATCCACTAGTTATATTCTGATAGGGGTTAGCAAAAGACCCGTCCCATGGACCGCCGACGTTATCGTCATCAACAAAAATAGTAGCGCCAGCTGCAAATACCGGTATATTTTCGCCCAAAAACATTATTCCAGTAGCGCCAAACAATATGAAAACTATCCCAATAACCGAGATTTTCCACAATGGATTATTTTTCATTTTATAACATCCACCAAAGGGATATCCACATCAGATTCCAACATTAATAAAATTTGCGTCGCACACAATTTACCCAAATTTCTAGCAGCACGGAAAGTGATCAGAGCAACGTTTTCAGAGCGCCAAAGGATATTGTTTCAGTAATTTCTTCCACGAATCTGATGTGCTCTGCATTGTCAGACGCAAGAGAACCTTTTAGCATTATAGGTGTAAGGTCAACGTCTTGTGCGCCTCTGTATGTAGATAAAACGCAAAACTCTGTACAAAATCCTGTCACAATAACAGTGTCAACTCCAAGTTCTTTTAGTTTTTCTGCGAGCCCCGTCTTTGTGAAAGAGTTGCCGTAGGTCTTTACAATGCGTATGTCTTGTGGCTCAAGCTTCACACTCTGAGGCACGTCAAAACCTGATTTGCCTGGGACTAGATTTTGCTCCTCGCTCTTGTGTTGTATTACGACGATTGGAAAATTCTTTTTTCGGAAAAGCTCTATTGCTGCATTTATGTACTCGATGGCTGACTTTAGGGAATCCGAACAAGCTTGACTGATGTTAAAGAATTCGCTCTGTACGTCTATTACGAGTAAGGCTGGTTTCATTTCTATTCACCTTTTCACGGTTCAATTGTCTTTTTTTGGCTTAGTATTTGGGATATATTGTGTGTGTTTCTTATTGCCATTCAGATTATTAAGGATTAAATGCAGGAACGATTTCAACACTAGAATGCTCTTCAAAAAATATTGTGCGAGCGCCCTCCTCTGCTAAGCGTTGATTGACGATGACTGGCCTTACGACCAGCTGCATTTCTCTTTCCCAATTCAGCAGTTGAGAAAGGGCTAGGTTTTTGCGCGGAGTAGCGAAACTTTAATGGCATTCACAACACTTGTGCATTATTTCATTTTGCCTTTTGGAATCTTGTTCGCGAAGCGGCACCGCGTGTCCCCTTTGAGGACACTCTCGATCAACGCTACTTCAATTGGTTCATCGAATATCACGTCGAAGTGCATTTTTTCAAATCCGCCGCTACAGTAGCAGAACATCGGCGAGATCTTGGGTTTTCCGTCGCGTATGGCAGACCTCGCGAGCGGGCAGTGACAGGCATAGTACCTTTTCAATGTGGGGTTCTTTTCCGTTAAGTATTGCTTCGGCGCATAAGGGATTTTGGTCACGTAGATATGATCCCCGTACCTAACGCCCGTGCAGATTTCTTGGTTATTCCTTACGAACTCGAGAATTTCTGGCGTGATCTCCTGCTCGTACCATATTTGCCCATCTTTCATAAATCTTTCAAGTTCTTCTATGAATCTCTCGTGTTCATCTTTCAAGTACTCATCGATGCTAGTGGCTTTCTCGAATCGTTCTTTCCTTTCTTTGAAGGTCTCTGCTGGCACTTTGTGGTAATTCCAGGTAAGGATTTTCTTGCACGTTTCACTTGGCAGTTCTGCTTCCATCCTATCCATGACTGTTTGTGTGAGTCTCGGGTAGTCCTCTTGGGGAGAGCCGAGTGGCGGCAGCGTGAACCCTTGAAAGATTTTACGCCGAATTTCTTCGCCTGCAATAGTTGCCAACCTCTCACCTATGTCGGGCAAGACATTTCTGGCGCCTAGTATCGATGCAAAGTAGACGTAGTAATCGTTCTTCTTGGTCAGATTGCAGTAGCGAGCAACGGCGACTAGCCGTTCCCATGAGTTCTTGCCTTCCTCTGTCAGTAGCGAGACATAATCTGTTAGTGCCTCTAGACCTGCCGACTCAAACGACAAATTCCTATTTTCAAGATACTTCTCGAACTCCTTAACAGTGTTCACGGCGAAGTCAATGCTCTCTTCACTTATTTTGCGCCCTTCGAGATGCTTTCTGAATTCTTTTTCCCTCAATATACTTGCCCTCACCAAACCATGGGAAGGTATCCTTCCTTAATTGAATTTGACACAATCGTTCCGACGTATTCGACTTTTATTCCAACTTCCTCCAACTTTTCTGATACGCCTTCTTCATCAGAGATAGCCTTGCAGGCAAAGCATTCAACCGTGGCGGTTATCTCTTTGATTAACCTTGCTATTTTATCATGATGAGCAGCCAGTTTCTCAGAAGGTCCGAAAAACACAACTTTGACATCCTCCATCCATTTGTTCTTCAAAACATTGCGAGTATACATTAAACCAGCCAAAGCTTTTTCCTTGTCACCAGTTGCAATAATAACTAACAATTTCGAACCCATGGTATAGCCTTCTACAGAAATAGTGCAAAAGCTGCCATATAAGAACTCAACCGTCACATGACGGCGAAACCGCGAATTGATTAACCAAGGAATTGGCATGTATTGCAAGCAGAAAACAGAATGGACTAATATGTTGATGCTTTCTGCACGCGCTACGCTAAGGGCAAACGATCAGGGATATGCTCAAGTCCTTCCATCAATATGTTGCTTTAGTGGCACAGGCATTTTGACGAAGATACAATTCGCTAACTGCGAAAAATTTTGGAAGGCGGATTAGTGGGTTTTCGCCAGTCTAATCCACGCAGCAATTTCTTCCAAAGTGGGTTTTTCATTATCTTCGATTTTGCCTTCCTTTATGTAAAGTTCTGCAGTCTTTGCAATTCTAGCCCCTAGACTGAAGGTATCTTGAACTGCTAGTTCCTGCTTAGAATTCACCCCACTCTTCAGAAGAAGTACTGCATCTTCGTGCTGAATACCTGGGATCATTAGCAGCTGTATTATGCTCTGCAAACTTTTCGCTTCACTCTCAGACATAGCTTCCGTTACTGCTATTTCTACAGGGTTTTTCAATAAGAAGTCTTCAATTTTTCTTATGTCATTAAGCTCTAATTTCCGGACTGTACTGCTTTCAAGTATTTTGCCTTCAAGTATTTTCATTTCATCACTGCTTGTCAAGTATGATCTTGGAATGAAATCTAGTTTTGCCACGATTCCTTGAATGTTCTTTAAGTCCTTTTGCACATTTTTTATAGCTTGCAGTTTCTTCTTTAGACTAGACAAATCTTTGCGGGTGGCATCAATCACGCTCATCTTGTGTTCAATTTTTGCAAGCCTTCCCTTTGTTTCCTGGAGGATTTTCCCATGCGTTTCCAATTCCTCAAGTCTTTCTTGCATGTCCTTGAGGTTCTCTTTTAACTGGAATCCATTTAGACCGAGCTTCATCAAGGAGTCGTTAGTTAAATCCTTGATTTCTTCACATTTCTTAGCAAACTTTTCCTCGAAATCTTTGCCTAGTTGATACAGCTGCAAATCAATCGAGTCACCTCGGAAAACAACATAGCATACGGCTCCGATAAAAAGAAAAGCAGTACTCATAGTTGCAATCAAGTAAAGAGTAATTTCTAGTGAGAATGAAAAAATCGTAATTATATTGGCATGCTCAACCTGCCACAGAATCCATGCGTGTAGTGTGGCCAAGATAGCTAGGGAGGCGAGTACAATGAGCAGCCAAATCGTGAAGGCCTTTTTGCGAGTCAAAGTAAGTCTCCTGTTGAAGTTGGTTAACTCAGAGATTAAGTGTTGCGGAGCAACAATAAGTATTACTGAAGCGCAAGGTTTTCTACCTCTTGGATTCTGTTGTAGCAGCTCTTGAAAGCCAATAATTGTCACTTTTTTCTTTGGCTTCAGACAATATGTTTATCATATCTTGCAAGTCGTCGCATGAAATAGAGAAATCTACGTTAGAAGCCCCACCGTAGGGCTTCCTATGAAAAACGATCTCTATAGTGTCATGATTAGTCAGGAATACTTCAAGTTGCCCATGAATGCCCTCGCCCTTTCCACCTATCAAACCTTTCGCTAAAGGAATCATCCTTGATTTTTGCATAGAGCTTCCTCAAGATAGGTTACGTCAAAGATTCACTTAAATCTTACGATTTAATAAAATAGCACGTGCGTAAAGATTCCATAATCTGGTGTTTCGTGTTTTAGTCTAGTTTCCTCGTTCATTTTTCTTAATGCCCCTTATGAGATTGAATAATGACCCTAATTGGTCCTCTGCTGTAGCTTTGATTAAAACTCCAGTGGAGGTATCACCACCAATCCCAGCTACGCTACGGAAAAAGCAGAAAGAAACGAGTGTGAAAGGGTTGGGGCTGTGAACGGTACATCTTGAAAAAACCGAGGGGACGGGGAATCTGCACAATAGGTTGGATGTGTTTTTGAAGAACCGTTAAGGTTCTTAGCGTCTTCTTCTTTTGTCCCGGCACAATTAGAAGTAGTAGGACGCGGAAAATTTTCAGGTTCTACTACTTCTTGCGTGTTTCCTATGGGCCTCCTGGTTGTTGGGTGAGCGTTGCTGTTGTCTGTGACTGAGGAGAGAGTTATGACTCTATTGTTTTGGGGAGGCTGGCGTAGAATTGGGCGAACAATAACAGTTGAAAACTGTGTGTTGTTGTTCTTCTGGTTTGTGAGTGCTGGAAGACGGAGCGTGTGCGATTTATACTAGCTCTTATCTATATGGAACTGATTGTTGTAGGCTCATAATTGAGCATTAGGCAAAGGTATCATATACGTAGGAATTAGGTTAAGAAGAAGAGGGCGAATTGGCAAGATGAGTGTCGAAGGGTTAAGCCGCAAAGGAGAAATCATGAAGATTGCCCGGTCTCCTGTTATCACAGCAGGGCTTATGACTACAGTCTACGACGTCGTTCATATTATGGCAGAAGAGGGCTTCAGACGCATCCCGATTGTGGATTCGCAGACAAAAAAACTTCAAGGGATAGTCACGAGTACCAATATTGTAGACTATTTGGGAGGAGGCGGAAAATTCGAGATTATTCGACGCGAGCTTGGTGGTTCCTTCTTCAAAGCTATAAATGAGCCTGTCAAATCAATTATGCAACCAAATCCGCCTTCTGTCCAAGATGTCGCGACGATAGACGATGCGATTAAAATTATGAAGCAACGTAATGTAGGCGGTTTGCCAATAGTAGACCGCACTAACAATGTAATCGCGATTGTAACCGAAAAAGACCTACTGAGCATATTCGAGAGGAAAGCCATAAACACTAAGGTCGCAACCTTGATGACAAGAAAAGTAGTCACAAGAGCCGGTGACACAACAATAATCGAAGCTGAGAGAGAAATGGTAAGCAAAAGCTTTCGCCGTCTACCCCTTGTCTCGGAGAGAAGACTGGTAGGCATAATCACCACGATGGACATTGTTAGGTTTTTTGGGTCAGGTGAAGTCTTTCAGAATCTACGCTCTGGAACTATCCTTCAAGTTCTCCAGACCCCGGCGTTGCAGATAGGCACTAAAAAATTGATAACGACCTCCGAAAATGCGGATGCGACTGAAGCTGCAAGAACTATGAAGGAACAAAACATAGGAGCATTGCTAGTTGTGGATGAAGAGAAGCTAGTTGGTATCTTGACCGAACGTGACTTCTTCAAGCTAACTTCACGTGCATGAAGAACTCGTAACGTTGGAGACTTCAAAACTCTTCTTTTTTCTGCTTCTATAAAGAATCTGCCTCCGTAATTGAAAGGTATTCTTAAATTATCCCCATTTTGTGGTCTTTCGGAGAGAAGATGATTGTCTTGATGCTCTTTTTGCTGTTGCGAGATTGTATACATTTTTGCGTAACCCGATCTTCTCCAGGTTCTTCGGATTTTCAAACAGTTGCATACTCGATTCCGATACTATATTCATATCCTATTCTCATGATATCCATAGATATATCCTGAACCAAGTATACAGTGGTTACCTCTCCCGCTTCATTTACTAACCGTCCGTGACGGTGGTCGTCCGTTTTGGTGGTGGGATAAAACTTTATCCCCAAACCCAAATTTTCTTAATCAATTGATTAAACCGTTTATACAAAAAAGGCGGGAGAAGAGTTCAGCTTATTTCAGTTTTGCCCTCATTACGCATCCGTTTTCTTCAAGCTCCATTGTCATGTCCATTCCGAACTCTTCCAACATTTTTGGCATAATTTTAGAGTCGTTTCTGCAAATTTCCTTTGGGTCAATGTCAAGACCAGCTTTTTTCGCCAACTCTCTCCCTCTTAGGAGCTGAGGGCAGTTCTTAGTTCTCATAACTGCTTCACGGTCCGAGACCCAAGTTACCTCTATGTTTGAAAGCGGAATC